>MDTG01352813.1_pt1 | contig 14110 bp, 12 predicted proteins | sample 811421 | NCBI WGS metagenome assembly MDTG01 (sample SAMN05326645, study PRJNA326480) | marine metagenome | isolation source: seawater | place: Pacific Ocean: South East | collected 2011 | reverse complement strand
AAGCATAACAAAATTGTTATTTCGTATAACATAATTTATACATACACAATGGTAAGAAAATTAACAAACATAGATAATTATTAAAAAAATTTCCTGATGGAATAAATGGAAATAAAACTGCTAAATAACTACTGTATAAAATAAAATCTGAAGAAATTTCATTTTTTTTAAATTTAATCATTAATTTTTTACAAATCATATAGATTACAAAAATATATGAACCTATCAGAAATAATAATCCAATAATCCCAAGTTCTGATAAAAATTGGAAATAAAAATTATGTGGATGTGTATTACATCCATTTTTAAATTCATACGTGCTTAAAATTATCTGATCTTTTTTTACTTTTTCAAAGTTTTTCACGTAAGGTACAAACAAATTGTCTTGATTTATAAGCATTGTTGGATTTTTCTTACCATATTCTTTTAAGCTATTTTGATAGTAGTCTAAACTTCCATATCTACTAATAATATGACTTTGAAACAGTGGATTTTCTAAACTTTCGTCTTTAAAAATCCTAACCCACATTCTGCTTCCGTCATTCATTTGTCCAGAAATATAAATACCACTAAATTCTGTTTTGAATTGATTATCTTTTGCTATTTTATCTTTTAATGAATAAGAATCTTTTTTACATAACTCTCTAAAAGTTTTTATTCCAGAACCAAATATTTTGTGATCCTTAAAAATTTCAAATGCTGACAAATAGTGGAGTTGATGCCTATAACTTGGATAATTAAACTTTCCATCTAACACTATTTGATTGAGAGTATGATCTAGTAATCTTTTAGAAGTATTTTCATTAAAATAAAGTGTACCTAAAGTTAGAGATACCAAAACGAAAAAGGCAGATAAAATTTGTAAAGTTTTTAAATAAAATAAACTAAAAAATATAATAATTAATAAAACTAATAATGACGTCCTCTCTGCACTTAAAATTACTAAAAAAACACTTATAGATGTAATTAAAAAATAATGAAAAAATTTTTTATCCAGTTTTAAGTCAAAAATTAAAAATAATAATATAGCTACAGTTTTTGATATGAAACTTCCTAAAATTAGTTCTTCACCAAAGAAGCTACTAACTCGATCATTAATTAAAGGGAAACCTAAGATATTTTTTTGAAAATATAATTGAAAAAGTGAGTCAAAAAATAAAATCAAATAAAGAAATAGAAAAGAATAATAGACTGCGTACTTAAATTTTTTAAACTGAATTAGAAAACTTATTGCAGCTGCAAATATTATAAACCTAAAAAATGGAATTGAGCTTTTTAAAGATAAAAACTTTTCAGAAGAAAAAAATGAATTTAAAAAAATATATACATAGAAAATTAATAAAATTTTAATAAAATTATTAAAAAATAAATTTTTTTTATATTTCTTAAAATACAAAAAAATAGAGAATAAGGATATTAATACTACAATTAAATCAGGAATAAAGGGACCTGAAACTAGACTTAATGGAAAAAAGAAAATAACTACGTATAAAAAAATTTCTTTACTTTTGTTTTTGTGGTAGATGAGTTCTTTAAACATTTTAATATATAAGTTTCTTTAAATAACAGAAGTTATGGTTAAAAGTAAGTATAAAACAGCTATAGTTGGATTTTATCAAATAACCGACAGTTATAATGGAGCGTCAGAAGTAACTAAAAGTTTATTTGAATGTATTAAATCAAAAAAAAAATTGTTTGAGTTAAAAAATCCATCGCTTTTTAAACACGAAAGTAAATTTTCAAATATTATTAATTCATACTTAATCAAGCCTTTTAAAATTTTATCTTTATGTTTAAAAGTAAAAAAATATTTTGCTAATAACAAAAAAAATTTTTTAATAGTTGAAGGTGCAAGCTGGATAGGATTTTCATTTTTATTTATAATAATAAGTAAATTTCTAAATCCTAATGTAAAAGTTATGTATCATGGGCACAATGTTGAATATGAAATTCGAAAAATGAAAAATAGTAAAATCATTCAAGTAATTACAAAATATTTAGAAAAAAAAGTATTTAGTATATGTGATTATGCCACGACTGTTTCAAATCATGATAGAGGAGTAATTAGAAAACTTTATAATATTAACTCAATAGTTTTTTTTAATGGTATCTCAAAAAAAAGACTTAAAATTTCAAAAAGAAAAATTTATGAAAAAAATTATTTAATTTTTTCTGGAAATTATTTTTTTCAACCAAATAAAATTGCTATTAAAAATATATTAAAAATTTTACCAAAAATTCATAAATTAAATGCCAAAATTAAAATATTGATAACTGGAACAAATTTACCTCATAAAATAAGAAGTCATCCTCATATAATTTTTAAACCAAAACTTAAAAAAGAAGTATTAAACCTTTATCTAAAAAAAAGTATTTGTTCTGTTATGCCATTGATAGACTCACCTGGTACAAAACTTAAAGTTATTGAAAATTTATTAATTGGGGTTGTCACAATTGGTACAAAACATGCTTTCAAAGGGATTGAATTGTGGAAAAAAAATCCTCCTTTTGTGTATAAAACTGATCAAGAAATAATAAAATTATTAGAAATAGTTTTAAAAAATAAAAATAAATTAAAAAAAATTGCAAAAAAAAATTCGCAATTTTACGTTAGAAAATATTTAATGGAAAATGTATACAATAACTTTATAAAAAATGAATTTCAATTTTAATAAGTTACTATATTTTAAAGTATTTTTATTACTAAGTTGGCTTGGATTAGTTGCTTCTATAAATTCATCTTATTATGACTTAATCTCACTAGATTTAAATTTTATTAATATTGTAAATTTTTTAAGATATTTAGCTCCCATACTTATTTTTTTTATTTTTTTAATATTAATATTTAAAGACATAAAAAAATTACATTTTAATAAATTTTTTTATCTATTTATATTATTGGGGATTATACAATTTTTATCATTCTTTTTTAACGGATATTCATTTTTTGAAATTTCAAAATATCATATATTAATTTCATATTTTGCTTGTATTTTTATTTTACTTTTTGCCAATAGAATTAATCTAGATTTTAAAATTCTATATGTAATATTTATTTCCTTGCTCTCAGCAGTTGTAATTTCATATGTATATGCGTTGATAATACAAACAATAGATTATGGTGAATTAAATTATTTTTACTTTGTTTTTAGTGGAATTCTTCAAAATAATGAATATGGAATTCTGGGGCAACAAAATCCAAGATCAACTGGTTTAAGCAGACAAATGGTAATTATTTTTTGCTTTTTATTTTATCTTATGAATAGTTTAAATTCAAAAAGATTTTTTTACTTTTCGATATTAGTAATATTATTTTTATTATCATTATTCATTTGGGGATTACAAAGTAGAGGTTCACTTATTTGTTGGCTCATAGTTTGGCTTGTATTTTTAATTTTTGATACAAAAAAATTTCTTTACAAAGTAAACATATTTATATTATTAGCTTTAACACCAATATTTTTATTTGAATATTCAATAAATAATCAGAAAAAAAAAGTAATTAATGAACTAACCACAGATAACAATAAATCAATTATAACAAAAGAAAATAGATTATTAGGAAGCCAACATTTTAAAGTTGATATAAGAGTATTAGATGAACAGACAGGAGAATCAAAGGTAGAAAGAAGATCAGATTACACCACAGGAAGAATATATATTTGGCAAAGAGCTCTAAAAGCATTTTTAAAAAAGCCTCTTTTAGGTTATGGCCCCCAAGGTGATAGAATTGCATTAATTAAGGATAAAACAAACATATCAACTACCGAGCGTCATATTTGGGATAATAATGCCTCAAATGGGATTGTTTATATTGGTTTATGTGCGGGTATTTTGGGAATTATAGTTTTGATATCAATATATATTGTTCTCTTAATTAACGTTTTAAAGTCTTTATTTTCATTTAAAGTTTTCAAATATAATGATTTTTTCGTTAAAAACTTCGTAACTTTAATAATAATGTTTATGGTAAGATCTATTTACGAAAATAGTTTTACTGTATTCAGTATAGATTTTCTTGTTGTTTTAGTATCCTTTAGCTATTTGATTAAGTTTATTGAGAAAAATAATCATCAAGTTGTAAATTAATTTTTTTTTTGTAATAAATAAGTTTATTTGATTTTAAAGGTTTAGATTTATTTTTAGAAATATTTGTTGATACATTTTTAATCAATTTTTTATAATCATCAAAATCTACTGGGATCACAAGTTTATTTTTATTTAAAATTTTAGACATTGATTTTTTATTAACGAATGTTTTTGCACCGTTTGAGATGCAATCTAACATAAATAATGACAAGGAATTTTCTGCAGGGTTAAGTGCAAATCTACTTTTTTTAATTATTTTAAACAATTGTGTTTTTGATATATTTGTCCTATTTGACGATCCTATAATTTTTATTTTATCTCCAATTACTATAATTTTGCATTTTTTTAAAATTAATTCTTTAATGAGTTTAATTATTTTTAAATTTGATTTATTTTTATGCACTCTATAATATACGACTAAGTCATAAATTTTTTTCATATTATTTCTCTTTGATGGAATGTAGTTTACTAAGACAAAGTTAAAAAAAATCTTTTGAAATTTTTTTTTGTCTATAAATTTTGTTAATAAATCAGTTGAAAATAGTAACTTTCTTTTAGAATGAATAAAGGTCAATGATAATTTAAAAAAAATAGGGAAAAAAAATTTTCTTATATAATAATCAAAATTTTTACTTCTATCAAAATAATATCCACCAGTTATAGGTCCATAAATAGTTTTTGGAGGAAGTAAAATAAAAATTAAAAAATTCCACAAAGGTAAATAATTTACATAGCACACATTATAGCCTTTAAAATACTTATACCAGCACCTTATAACACCATAAAAAGGTAAAATATATTTTAGAGTAAAATTTAATTTCGACGTAATTATATTTTTTTTACTTATATATTTATTTTTTTTAAAAAAAAATAATTTCTTAAAACTTTCTATCTCATAAAAATTATTTTTTTTTTTCGTAAAATAAATAAGTTTAGATATAAAACTCCAAGCAAGAACGCCTTCTCCTCTGAATTTTTCTAAATCACATGCCCACACAAAAGTTTTATTATTCATTATTGATTTTAATGTTTTTAAATTTACCATTTGTTTCGGCGATAATATAATTCCAGAATGTCTCTATTAATCTTTTTAATCTTCTTTTCGTATCAAATCTTAATCTCCATAAAAATTCTAAGTTTAAAAAATATATTACTGAAGGCACTGGAGGTTCATCACCGCAAAGCATACTAATAGCTCCCCCCGTACAGAGTATCCTGAAATTTTCGTTTCTTGAGGACAAGATAGATGCAATTTCTTCTTGCTTAGGTGTAGGAAGATTAATTATTGTAACTTCGTCATCACTCAATTTACCAATTTTTTTAACTAAATCTTTAGGGTCACCATATGGAATGACTGTATTATATATTTTTTTTCCATGAAATCTTTTTTCTAAATAATTTCTTCCATTTTCTGTTAAATTACCAATTACATGTATTGTTTTTATTTCAGCAGGAAGCTGAAGTGTGGAAATTAATTCTCTACCAGGAAGTTTTTTTATATTTTTTTTCTTATATAATTTACTAAAATATATCCCATCTGGCCAAAAAATTGAGTTGGTATTAACTTTAATTTTTCCACATCCATAATAACCTAAAAATGCCAGATTAATTGCTGAAAGAACAAAATTTCTACTAAAATCAATCTCCTCAACTGACTTTATCATATTTAAATATACATATTTTTGCTTAACTAAATTTACTAAATCATTTTTTAATTGATTTAGTATTTTATCTTTATTGAACAACTTAATTAATTCTGAGGTATTCACTTGTAATTTTTTTTGAATTTTTAATTCGTAAAAACTCTTAATATTTGAAATAAATTTTTTTTCATCTCCAGGATTTGAAACTAATCCAATTTTATTTTCCGATATTATCCTTGCGGCTTCTCCTGATATTGAACCTAAAATTGGTTTATTTGCTAAAAGATAAGTTTGTAATTTTCCAGGAATTGTTGAATTGATAGCATTTCCTTCTCTTAGACTTATAAGCAAAACATCTGCTTTATTCAAAAAATTCAACATTTCAGATTTGTCTCTTAATCCATAAAATAAAATTTTTTTACTTATTCTGCCTAGGGAAATAATATTATTTAAATCTCTCCCTGTTCCTATTATGTGCCATTTTACATTTAAATTTTCACAAGCGTTTGCAACTTTGATCACGTGTTCAAAATTTTGGGCTGTACCAATATTTCCTGTAAAAACAATGTTTAAATCTTTTTGCTCAAAATTTATGTCAGAATTTCTATCTTCACTATTATCTTCTAATACCTCAGGCCATTGATACAACACTTTTACTTTGGCATCGTTATTAATTTTTTCAGATATGTTTTGTTTAAATTTTAATGATTGAGCTAAAATTAAATCTGTTTTTTTATAAATACTCTCCATTAGATTAGTGAATTGTTTTTTTAGAAATTTATTTTTAATAATATTAAGTTCGAAAACTATATCGGGCCATAAATCTAATACCCATATCGCTGTTTTTGAGCCTGTAAATTTGGATAGGATGATCGAAGTAATTGAAGTAGTAACTGGAGAAGTTCCAAAAGTAAAAATAACATCATAATTTTTTTTTCTTAATTTTCTCAAAGAAAAGTAAATTGATTTGTATAAAAAACTAGAATAATTGATAAAAAGATCTAGTTTACTTCCCTTTTTTCTTGGTCTTGCGTTTAAACGGTAAACTTTTGCTCCAAAATATTCTTTATATTTATCTGGTTCAGATAAATAATTTTTAAAAATTTCACCCTTTGGATAATTAGGTTCTCCTGTAAGGACTTCTACATCATGACCAGATAATTTCAAAAATTTTACTACTTCATTAATCCTAAAATTTTCTGGCCAAAAATATTGACTAATTATAAGTATCTTCATTTGATAGTAACTAGTTTTTGTGCCAAATGTATCTATTAATGTGATCTATCTTACTAATTATTATTCTAGAAAGTCTTTCTGAAAAATCTTTAGTTTTATATTCTTCAAAACTTTTATCTTTGATCGAACTTTGATTTTCAAAGTTTATTACATTTTTGAATGAGTCTATATTGGGGTCACACATGATAATTGATGAAGATGGAAATATTTCCTGTCTCTCAAAGTTTTCTCTCAAACATATTGATTTTAAATTAAGTATCGAACTTTCCTCTGGAAGACTGCCACTATCAGAAATAATTATTTTTGAAGAAATTTGCAATGCTAAATATTCTTTAAATGAAAAAGGATTACAATAAGATATATTTTTTATGTTTTTTTTGATGTTTTCACTCAAATATTTTCTACTTCGAGGATGGGTCGATATTAATATTTTTATCTTAAAAGAGTCACTCAAATAATTTATAATTTCTTTAAAACCTTTAATATTATTTTTGTTTGTCAAATTTTCCTCTCTGTGGAAACTAACAAGTATAAAATTATTTTTTTTAACTTTATATTTTGTAAGAATTTTTTGTGTAGGAATTTTTTTTTTATAATAATGAATTACTTCATAAAGGGGACTTCCAAGCACAATTATATTCTCATTACTTATTCCCTCATTAATTAAATTCTGTTTTGCAAATGAACTATAAACAATGTTTATATCAGAAATATGATCTACAATTTTTCTATTAATTTCCTCTGGTACATTATAATCAAAACATCTGTTGCCTGCCTCGACATGAAAAATGGGGATTTTATTTCTTTTCGCAACATATGAAGTTAGGGAACTATTTGTGTCTCCAAGAATTAAAAAAGCATCTGGTTTTTCTTTCTTAATTATTTTTTCAATTTCGATAAAATTATTAGACATTATCTGGTAAATATCTAAATTTTTATGCTCAAATGTATAATTGGGTTTTCTTATTTTTAAATCTTCAAAAAAAATATCTTTGAGATTTTTATCATAATTTTGATTAGTATGTACAAGTATATGATCAAAAAACTTATCAAATGAATTTATCGATCTAGATAAACGTATTATTTCAGGTCTAGTACCAACAACAGTTATTAGTTTGAATTTTTTCATATTTTATAATTAAACGTATCAGGATGATCTTTGTTAAATTCCTCATTTGACCATATTGCTCCAGTTACTTTACTGTTTCCAATATTAATTAATTTATGCACATATCCTGGTATAGTTTCGATTATACTATAATCTTTATCAGATATATCAATTTTAATTCTTTTTTTTGTATTAAGATCAAAAAAAATAAACCTTACTTTTCCATTAAGTATAATGAATTTCTCAACTTTAGTATCATGATAATGGCCTCCTCTTTCTTTATTTTTATTAATTGTGAAAATTGAAAATTGCCCATTATTTCCTAGCTTCATGATTTCTGCAAAATCACCTCTCTTGTCCGTATTTACAGTAATAGGAAATTTAAATTTTTTTGATGGATAAAAACTTAACAACGTACTGTAGAGATTTTTAAGCAATATTTTATTATATTTTCTAATTTTCAAAAAACTTCTTTGTTTATCCATTGTACTCAATAACTCATATAATTGTTTTGGAGTGATTTTATAAATGTGTTTTAACTTTTTAATTTTATTATTAAATTTTTTTGAAAAAATATCCTCTATAAAATGATCTATTAAATCATCAATGTAAATTATTTCAAAATACTTATTTTCATTAAATAGATTTACTTTTTTCCCTCTGCTGATTAAGTAACAAAAAGAAGCTATAGCTGAATTATAATTAGGTTTAGACCATTTCCCAAAAACATTTGGCAGTCTATAAATTTTAAGTTTAGATTTTGTTAATTTGATAATTTTTTTTAAAACAGTTTCTGCTCTTTTTTTTGTTTTTCCATAATAATTATTTTGTTTATATTGAGTTGAAGATGAATAAATAATTTTTTTGTTTAAATTATTTGAGACTATTATATCTGCAATCTTCTTGGTTAATAAAAAATTGTTTTTATGAAAATCAGTCTTTTTTTTTGACCTATTTTGACCAGCTAAATGTATTATTTGGTCGCTTTGAATTACTAATTTTTTTAACTTTTTAGGATCGGTATTTTTTGAATAAAAGTTTAATTTAACATTATTTAAATTTCTTAATCTACTAATGAGGTTTTTTGCTATAAAGCCATCAGAACCTGTAATCAATATCTCCATTTCATTAAATTAATTTAGATTTTAAAATAAGTTTTTGCATCTGATTGGCATTTAGTCGAAAAGTATTTTCCGATGTATAGTCCTTATTCTTCTTACTTTTAATGCCCTCTGTGAAATACTTATCATAATTTAAATTTCTTTGGTCTGGTTTAATAATAAAATAATTTTTTGTCTCACGAGCTTTTGAAAGCTCCTCTCTATTTAATAATGTTTCGTGTAATTTTTCACCATGTCTAATTCCAATGAATTTTATTAAATTTTTTTTTTTAAATATAGTACTTAAAGATTTAACAAGTGTAGATATGTCAGCCGCAGGGGTTTTCTTTACAAATAAATCACCATTCTTTCCACGCTTAAAGGCTTCAATTACCAAATCTAAAGCATCATCCATTGTCATCATAAACCTTGTCATTGACTTATCTGTAATAGTTATTGGTTTATTATTTATTATCTGATTTATAAAAAGAGGTATAACTGATCCTCTTGAACCCATCACGTTTCCATACCTTGTGACACAGATAGATGTGGAGTTTTGTTTTAGTAAAGATTTTGATATTGCAATTTTTTCCATCATTGCCTTTGAAATACCCATAGAATTGATTGGATAAACTGCTTTGTCTGTAGACAAACAAATAACTTTTTTAATTTTGTTATTAATTGATGCATTTAAAACATTTTCAGTGCCTATTATGTTTGTTTTGACAGCTTCTAAGGGATAAAACTCGCAAGAAGGAACTTGTTTTAAAGCTGCAGCATGAAATACAAAATCAATACCTCTTGTAGCCTTTTCTACAGCATCAAAATCTCTTACATCACCAAGAATAAACTTAAGTTTTTCTAAAGAGTAAGATTTTCTCATATCATCTTGTTTTTTTTCATCTCGACTAAAAACTCTAACTTCTTTAAATGTTTTGTGTTTTTGCAAAAGTCTATTCAGAAAAGCATGTCCAAAAGACCCAGTTCCTCCAAATATAATGATTGATTTGTTTTTAAACATAAATGATTAATATTGATAGAAATAGAATAATCAACTTAAATTTTTTTTTAGATAATTAATTTGATTTTTTATTCCATAAAATAAAGGATAAAAAAAGACAGTAGTTAAAATATAATATAATTTTCTTTTAATTGTTAGCACTTTCCAGTGTTTTTTTAAAAAGTATATTTTTGCAAGTTGTTGTCTTAAAACTTTGTTTGTAAGTCTGTTGGACTGTGAAATATTTATTATCACTGGATATGTTTTTATAAAACTAAATTTTCCATACTTTGAAAATCTAAGAAATAAATCTGTATCAGTTCCACCATATAATCTTCTATCCCATCCTTTAATTTTTTTAATTAATTTTGTTTTAAAAATGGCACAGGAAGTGCTTACCAATTGGCCATTATTTCTTAGATCATCAAACGAATGTGATCTAATTGAAGGATCAACTAAATTTACTGATTTATTTTTATAAATTTGCATCATTGGAAGCAATATAGCTTCGAGGTTTTTTTCTAAAATGAGTAAGATTTTGTTGATTGTTTTAACTGAAATAAAATCGTCGTCATCAAAAAACCAAATATATTTGGTTTTTGTTTTTCTTATACCAAAATTACATGCATAACTTTGTCCTTTATTTTTTTTATATGAAAAATATTTTATGTATTTATATTTTTTTAGTAAATTATGATTATATATTTTAAAAAAATTTTTTGAACCATCATCTATAATATAAATATTAATTTTATTTTTAAATTTTGAAAAAACACCGATTAGCTTAGTATTAATTTTTCTGTTATAATTTGGAATTATTACAGTTATTTTTTTCATTTGACTAAATAATTTTCGTTATATTTTAAAGCCATAAGAACTGTCCAAAGATATGAATGACAATCTCTTTTTTTTGACAAATGCAAATTGAATAAATCAATAACTTTTACTTTATCAAATGGTAGATTTTTATAATTAATATCATTATAAATTAAACTTTCTGCCCAATCTTTCAGATCATTTCTAAGCCAATATTTAATAGGAATTTCGAAACCTTTTTTTTTTTTATTTACTATTTGTTTAGGAAGATACTTTCTGGCTAATTTTTTTAATATTATTTTTTTTGAAAAGAGATTAACTTTTTGATTAATTTGAATAGTTTGTGACCATTCAATTATTTTTTTTGATAAAAATGGGGATCTACATTCTAAAGAGTAAGACATAGTTGATAAATCACTTTTTTGTAAATAATTGTCATTAAATGTTGTCAAGATGTCTAATTTCATAGACTTATCAACATCACTTTTATTTAATAACATTTCTTTCGAATAAGCATTAAACTCGTTTGTGATATCATATTGATCAACAATATTTTTGTTTAGTAAAATATTTACAAAATCTTTACGAGCACTTCTCATAAATGAGAATTTTGAAATTAAATTACTTTGGTTAAACAATTCGCTTAATAATATAAACTTATTAATTCTTGAGTTCTTTAAAACAAATACAAGGGGAAATAACTTTCTTAAAAAAAATATATTTTTATTATATTTATTAAAAAAGTCTATTATACTGTAATATGAATATCCTCCAAATAATTCATCTCCTCCATCACCTGTAATTACAACATCTACATCTTTTTTTGCAAATTCTGAAATTGCCATTAATGGAAAACAAGCAGTATCTGCAAAAGGTTCATCAAAATTATCATAAAACTTAGGGAAAAGATCGATTAGATTTTTTGCATTAAGTTTTTTTTTTTTAATTTGACTCCTAAATGATCTGCAACTAGTTCTGCATCTTTACTTTCATCAAAATCACTATCATCAAAACCAAGGTTAAAAGTTTGTATCTTTTCTTTTTTCAATATTTTAGAAGCTAAAGATACGATTAACGAACTATCTACTCCTCCTGATAAAAAAAAGCCCAAAGGCTTATCACTAATAAGCCTGTCATAAATACTCTCTTTTAGAAGTTCTTCACACTTATCAACATTATAATCTATTGAACTTTCATTTATTTTTGTGGGATGAAATTTGTTTATATCCCAATACTTATTGAGACTTAAATTTTGTTCACTAAAATTAAGATACGTACCTGGTTCTAGTTTTTTAATATTTGAATAAAAACTTTTTATTCTAGGAAAAAAACCTGCACTTAAATAAAAATTTAAACTTTCATTATCAATGTTTTTTTTTAGATAAGGACAGATTTTAAAAATTGATTTTGGTCTAGAAGAAAAAATTATAAAATTGTTATCTGTGAAGTAATAAATAGGTTTTTCACCTATTCTATCTCTCCCAAGAGTTAATTTTTTTTTTTCCAAATCCCAAATAGCAAAAGCAAACATACCATCGATTTTATCTAAACATTTCTCTTGCCAAATTGACCAAGCATTTAATAAAACTTCCGTATCTGAACTTCCCCTCCATTCAAATTCATTTTTGATTTCTTCAAAAATATTTTTAAAATTATAAATTTCTCCATTAAAAATACAGACGTATCTCTCGCATGAAGAAACCATTGGTTGATTTCCTGTTACATTTAAATCTTGAATTGCTAACCTATTGAAAGCGAATTGATAATAGTTATTGTCTGAAGAATAGGATTTTGAGTCTGGTCCTCTAGACAACATTAGATCAGAAGCTTCAATAAATTTGTTTTTTTCAAATAAATTTTTATTAAAATTGATATGACCAAAAATACTACACATGAATATTAAAGTTTTATTAGTAATTTATATCATTATAAATATAATAATTTTAAAGAACCTTAGATTTCCCTGAATTATTGTTTTTTAATACAATATTTTTTGGAACAATATCAAGCTTTGATTTATCAAAATCTTCCAAATTATATTTTAAACGATAACCTTGATTATAATATTCCATTAACTTATCTGGATTATGAAATGAGTTTGGGGTTTCTACAAGTTTCTGAACATTATTAATATTATATGTAGCTGCTGTTCTGTCATGAGCACTTAAGCCGTCAACAAATAGTCCTCGGAATCGAGACTCCCATAATCCGATAGCTTCTAAAGTTATAGGATTATGATATATCATCGGCCTTAATAAATTTAATAATCCTTCTTTATGAAAAATTGTTCCTTCTATGGTAAATCTATAATTCCATAAATTTCTTGCGTTTTTATCTTTATTTGACCACTTGAAGAATTTAATTCCGTTATCATTAAATGTTTCAATGTTTAATTTGGGATCTAAAGCGTATTTACCAATAAAATGATTTCCTGTGAAAAATCTGTAATACATATTGTGCTTATTATTAGAAATTAATTCAAGAGCTTTTGAGGGAATTATAGTTTTTTTATAGAATATTTGATCGTCAGGAACAAACATTACAAAATCATTTTTAAGATTATAAAGAATATTTTCTAACAAGTATTTAAAATTATTAAATTCTTTAAACATTTTTGGCCATCTTGCTAACCAAAGCAGATTTAATGGTCTAAATATTTTTAAATTATTAAGAAAATAGTTTTTATTTTTTCTTTGAATTAAATTTTTTTTTAAATTTGGATAATTTGCAAAAAAATTTTCATAAGAATGTTCGTGCTTCTCATCATAATGATAAATTATTTTCAAATCATTATTGAAATTTTCAAAATTTTTTATTAATGATTCATAACTTGCATGAAGTAAAATTGCTCTTTTAAAAGTAAAATATATTGCAGAGATATTTTTATTTAACACAATAATAAAATTATTTGCTTGGTTGAAATCTTTATTAAAATATTAATTTTAAAACTAAACATTTATTTATTTTTTTTATAGTATATAAAATACCAATCTAAGAATTTTTGAATACCTTCAGATAAATTTGTTACAGATTTAAATTTAGTTATTTTTTTTAAAAATTTTGTATCTGATAATGTAGATATTACCTCACCTTTTTGCAAATGAAGAAATTTTTTCTT
>MDTG01266420.1_pt1 | contig 14110 bp, 15 predicted proteins | sample 811421 | NCBI WGS metagenome assembly MDTG01 (sample SAMN05326645, study PRJNA326480) | marine metagenome | isolation source: seawater | place: Pacific Ocean: South East | collected 2011 | reverse complement strand
GAATGTTATGGTTTAGCTTGTAAAATTTGTACTACTTGTTATCCTAATAGAAAATCACCAATAAAAACAAGGAAAGCTTAATTGTGAAAATTTTAGGAATAGGAAATGCTATTGTAGATGTTATTTGTAAAGTCGATGATAATTTTATTTCTCAAAACAGTTTAACCAAAAGTACGATGAAATTAATTTTTGATGAAAACGAATTTAAAAATTTGTTAACCAACCTTAAAATAGAAAAAACTGTTTCTGGTGGATCTGTAGCAAATTCAATAGTAGGTATATCTCAACTAGGTAATAAAGTGGGTTTCATAGGTAAAGTATCTGATGATGATCTCGGAAGTAAATACGAAGAGGGATTAAAAAAAGAAAATGTGAAATATTTTTACTCTAAAAAAAAAGAAAAATTACCAACAGGTACATGTTTAATTTTAGTTACACCAGACTCCGAAAGAACCATGTGTACATTCTTGGGTACAGCAGGAAAAATTAATGAAAACGATGTTAGTTCTGATGCAATTAAACAAAGTGAAATAATATTTCTTGAAGGTTATCTATGGGATGAAGGTGAACCAAAAAAAGCATTTGATAAAGCAATTAATAATGCAAATAAAGTCGCCATGTCATTATCAGATCAATTTTGTGTTGATAGACATAAGCTTCATTTTTTATATTTAGTAAAAAATAAATTAGATATTACTTTTGCTAATGAACAAGAAATTACAGCATTAATTGATGCTAAAAATTTTAAAGAAGTTATAGATTTTGCTAAGGAACTAAATAAAATAATTGTTATTACCAGAGGTGAAAAGGGGGCAATTGTAATTGAAGGAAATGAAGTTACTGAGTGTGGAGTTCAAAAAAATTTAAATATTGTTGATCTGACAGGTGCAGGAGATTTATTTGCAGCAGGTTTTTTACATGGAATTATAAATAATTTATCTATAAAAAAAAGTTTGGAAAAAGGCACTGAAATGTCTTCAAAAATTATTCAACAAATTGGTGCTAGGCTTTAAAAATTTTTTTTAAATTTATTTTCCCATTTAGTATCAACAATCTCTCTACTTGGTAGTAGTCTATTAACATTCTCATTTTTTAAAAACGTAAAAGGTTTTTTTCCCCATGCATTAACTAGTAGTGCTCTTCTTTTGCCTTTAGTGATTTCCGTTACTCTATGAGGATTTGACGGATTAAACATTATAAGTCTATTTTCTATAGCCCTTAATCTTTGTACATTTTCAGGATTAATATTTTTAGTTTCTCTGCTATTTGCAATTTCAAGATAACCACCTTCAAGATCATTAACTAAAACATAGTAGATCAAACCAAATCTTGGCATAACCAATTCTTTTTTATCTTTAATTAATTTCTCATCTTTATCAACATGCCAGGCAAGACTACCTCCTGTTTGATGGATATTACTCCAATACTCAAATCCTGCTATCTTATTCTCTACATCTGTGTTTTGCTTCCAAACTAATTTTGTAAAATATTCAAAAATATTCCTAGGCTCAGTTTTCCACCAACCATCCCACCAATTTAAAGAAGGCATATTTTTCCATGTATTTTCATCCTGAAATGCTTCCAATATTTTTTTATCTTTTATATAATTATCAATAACTAACATAGGTTAAGTCACCTCTTTTTTCTCTTGAAACTTCCTTTTCCTTTTTTAGGTTTTATAATTCTTGGTTTATATTTTTTTGTAAAAAGGTCTTTAGCAATAAAATTTTTTTTAGAAGTCATATTTTTTTAATTTTCCTTACCCAAAATTGATACATTGCAGAAAATGCATTTGGATTATTTATTTCAAATTGGTTCCAATTATCAAGTGAAAGATTTTTTTTATCATCTGGAAAGGATTGTAAAAATTTTTTTTTAAAATGTGGATTTGTAAAACCAAGAAATTCTAAATCAAAATCATTTAATATTTTAGAAATTTCCGGAATTGTAAATCGATGTTCCTGTACATGAAAAATTAAATCCCTTGTACCAGACGTTGAATAAAAGTCATTGTCATAAATTACTTTATAAAGTAATTGATCATCTTTTTGCTTTATAATAGACTCTCTACAATTTCTAATACCTTTTGCTGTGTTATTAAATTTTTTTTCTTTTATAAATTCTCTTATTCTAACTATATGCTTTCTAGATAATTCACTATATAAACCTAGCTTTAAGAAACCATGAGGTTCTAATAATTCTAATAATACTTTAAGTCCCTCTAAAGGTTCTTTCATATGATGAAGCACACCACCACATTCAATAACATCAAATTTCCTATTTAGATTTTTTAAATCTAAAATATCTCCTTGTAGAAATTCCACATTTTTATAGCCTGTTTCCTCAATCTTTCTCTTAGCATAAGCTAAACTAGTAAGACTCAAATCAACTCCAACTACATTTGAATTTTGATAACCAATTACATGTACCAAATGTTGTCCCGTTCCGCAGCCCGCAATAAGAACATTGGGATTAAAAAATTTATTATTCAATTCTATATTATTTGGTTTTATATCATTGTTGAGTTGTACCAAAAAATTATCAGTAGCAACTACATTTGCATATTTCCATCGAGGATATGGATTTTCTTCATATTGATCTTTTACTTTTTTAGATACAGCGTCAGAAATTATTTTGATACACTTGATTGAATTTTTTAATTTTGTTTCTTTTAAAGGTTCTTTTATTTGCATTTTGATCATTTTATTAAATAAAAAATTTTTAGAATTATAATTTAATAGTTTATTTTTTATACTTTCTAAATTTTTTAGAGGTAAATAACACCCCATAATTATTATTTCTTGCTCGTTAATTTCTGAATTATTTAATAATTTTTTTTCTAAGTTACTAATGTTAATAATTTCTTCTTCAGATTGAAAAAACACATATTCATTTAAAAAAGATTGCTCAGCAAGAGAAATAATAAAATTATAATATTTATTTAAAATATTTCCTTTAGAATTTTTTAAAGTAAAAAGTATTTCTTTTCTTAGCTTGGTGAGTAATTTTTCTAAAAATATATCATTTATAAAACAATTTTGCAGCATCAAAAGAAATATTTCATCTTTTAATATTTTTTGAATAATTTTATTATCTAATATAGATGAATCGGAATTAATAATTTTTTCTAACTTATTTTTATTTTCATTAAAAAATATTAATGATTTAATTTTATGAAAAATTTTATTATGATTAATTTTTTTACTTAATAAAAATAAAATTAATTTTTTTATACTTTTATTGTTAATTTCATTTAGACTTGATAATCGAATTGATGCAAAAAAATCTAAAATTAAATTTATTGTCACTATATTATCAGTATTAATTTTTATCGATTTTTCGTAATAATTAAAAGCTTTTTTATATTCTCCTAATTCCTTTAAGATTTTACCAAGAATATTGTAAGATTTGATATCGTCAGGTTGATATTTTATAACTTTTTCAAAACATTTAATTGCTTTTTGATTGTTGCCCAAATTGTAAAATATAATACCAATATTATAATGAGTTTGAGCAAAATCAGGTTGTAACTTTATTACTTTTTCATAATAGTCTAATGCTTTTTGACTTTCACCCAACTCAAAAAATATATTTCCAAGATTATTATTAATATTAGGATTATTAGGATCAATTTTAATTGCTTTATAAAATAATGTTTTTGCTAAATTAAGTTTTTTTGTCTGTGCAAATAGTGTTCCTAAATAACATATCGCTTCAAGATGATTGGGTTTAATTTCTAAAATTTCTTTATAAAGTTCCTCAGCAACTTTAAGATTATTTTTTTTGTGGTTGTTAAGTGCTAAGCTAAATTTATTTTGAATTATTAAATTGTCTTTTTTCACTTAATTTTATAACCTACTTTTGTACTAATGATAAAATCATTATCTTTAAATTTATCTATAATTTTTTTCCTAAGTCTATAAATGTGTGTTTCAACAGTGTGGGTTTCAAGGTCCAAATTATGACCCCAAACTTCTTTTTGAAGTGTTTCAATAGTTGCGGGTTTTTTAGAATTATTTAAAAAAATAATTACTTCTATCTCTCTTTCAGTTAATTTTAATTTTAATTCTCCTACTCTTATTGATCTTGAATTAAAGTCTAATTTATAATTCCCTACTACTATCTCTGATTGTTCAAAATATTTTTGCTTTAATAAATTTACATTAATTTTCTCAATTATAGTTTCCAATGAGTCGGGAAAGTTATCTAATGTTAATTGGAATTTTTCACCTTTAATCTGATTTTTTTCATCGGTTACAACCAAATAATTTCCAAGAAAATTTTTTTTTGTCTCATTTAATTTTTTTTCGTCAATTAATGAATACGTGTTAAAGTCTAAATGATTTTTTAACTCATTTAAAATATTAAATAATTCTGGTAATCTAAATATTAAAACATGTTGTTTGCTCATAAAAAGTTAAAATATGATAGTTAATATAAAAAATAAAGATACTATTGTTATTGGAGATTTCAAATTAAAATGCTGCGTAGGAAAAAATGGCATTCATCAAAATAAAATAGAGGGTGATAAAAAAACTCCAAAAGGGATATTCAAATTAGGAGAGCTATATTGGAGACCGGATAGAGTAGAAAAACCCATTACAAAATTAAAATGCATTAAAATCAGAAAAAATATGGGGTGGTGTAATGACAGTAATAGTGGCTATTATAATAAAAGGATTAAGTTACCCAAAAAAATTGGACATGAAAAATTGTTCAGAAATGATCATAAGTATGATTACTTTATTTTATTAAAATATAATTATTTAAAAGTTAAAAAAAATAAGGGAAGTGCAATTTTTATTCATCTTACAAAAAATTATAAGCCTACGGATGGGTGTGTAGCAATGTTAAAAAAAGATTTTTTAATATTTATAAAATTAATTAATAAAAATTGCAGTTTAAATTTAAATTAAACTCTTCTACCAAAAATACTTGACCCTATTCTAAGGAAACTTGATTTATACTCAACGGCATCTAGATAATCGGAAGACATTCCCATACTTGTCAACCAAGAGGAATTAGAAATTTTATTCATTTTTGAAAAATAAGGTATCGGATCTTCATTAATTGGGGGCAAACACATAATTCCTATGATATTTAAATCAAGATTAATACATTGATGATAAAAATCAGAAATATGATTTTCATCTATTCCACTTTTTTGACTTTCATTAGCCAAATTGATCTGAATAAAAATTTTAGGTTTAAAATTTTTTTTCTTTTGCTCATCTGATATCTTTTTAGCTAATTTTATATTATCTAGAGAATGAATATAATCAAATAAAGGTAAAATAAATTTAACTTTATTTGTTTGAACTTTCCCCAATAGATGCAATTTAACCTTTGGATAATCTTTTTTTATATTAGTCCACTTTTTAATTGCCTCTTGAATTTTATTTTCACCATAATGTTCATGACCATAATCAATTAATGGAAGTATATTGTCCATATCAAAGGTTTTTGAAACAGCTATTATCTTAGGGTGATAGTTTTTATAATTTAAATTTAATATCTTTGATTGAATTTTTTTATTAATATTATTAAGATTTTGAATAGTTTTATGCATTTAAATAAATATTATTTTATAAATAAATTTGAACCAGATCATATCAAAAAATTAAATAAAGATATTTCTATAATATATAGAAATTATAGCCTACCAAATAATGTAGATTTAATAATCAAAATAAGGAATTTTTGTAATAAAAATAAACGAAAGTTTTATATATCAAACAATGTTAAGCTTGCTATAAAGCTAAATTTAGATGGTGTTTATATACCTTCATTTAATAAGGACTTAAATCATTTAAACTACCAAATTAAAAATAAATTTAAAATAATTGGTTCTGCACATAACTTAAAAGAAATAAGAATTAAAGAAAATCAAGGTGTAAGTGAAATTTTTATTTCCTCAATATTTAAATCAAATAAAAATTATTTAGGTTATTATAAATTTAAAAATCTTTCGTCTTTTACAAAAAGAAAAGTTGTAGCCCTTGGAGGAATTAAAACATCAAATATTAAAAGAGTTTATTGTCTGGATGTTTCTGGTATAGCAGCAATAAGTTTGTATGATAAATAAAAAAAAGGCCCCATAAAAATGGGGCCTTTAATTTCAATAAATCTACGATTGATTAGAATGCAAATGATACTGCAAGTTCTCTAAATGAATCGTCTGATCCTGAAGTTCCAGCAACGTTATCTGTTGAGTTAGCAACGAAACCAATTGTAGTTGATCCCATTGTGTATGAAGCAGAAAAACCAGTTGATTCTTCATCAGTTTTTCCTGCACCCATATCAACTTCATGTCTACCAGCTGAAACTGATAAATTTTCGTTAATTGCGATTGATGCACCAATTCCTGTAGCGTCTTCATCGTTTGTAGAACCAGTGTTATCAACTTCTGACATTTGGTAACCAAATGTAATAGAATTTACTGTGTACTTAGCATATATAGTTTGCAAGTCTTGAGTAGTTCCATTTTCACCTTGACCAACTCCTAACTCTAGACCATCAATTAAGCCAGAATGAGTTATCACCCATGAGCTATCAGATCCACCTGTAGGTCCACCATTAGTGTAAGCTAATGAAACTCCTAATCCACCGAATGTTCCATTGTAACCTAGCATGTTAGAGTTTGAGTGTGTAGGAATACCATTGTCATCTTTGTCTGAGTCATCCCAAACTTGCTCACCAGCAGTTGGAACTACATCATAGTACTTAGGTAAACCAGCACCACCAGCACCATTCCATAATCCTACTGTTCCCATATCTCCCATATCGATAGTTACTTGAGAAGATGAAAATGCAGCATTAGACATAGTGTATGTTGTGCTTACTGTGTAACCGTTATCTAACTCACCTGATCCAGAAAAAGAAATTCCTTTACTGTTTGAGAAAGAGTTACCTGTAACTTCTGTCTCATCTTGCGAAGTATGAGTTATTTTCGCAGAACCACTTACGCTCATTTCACCAGCAAAAGCAGAACTTGCAACTAAAGATCCTGCTAAAGCAGTTAATCCTAGTTTAGTTATTGTTTTCATATTTACTCCTATTTATGTTTTATAATTAATTATAAACAGCGTATTTTTATCAAATAATTCATTATTTTTTTTCAATTAGTTAATAAATTCAGCTAATATTTAATAAGTGTTGTATTTTTGCATCATTGATTTTTTATAGCAAAATTGCGTTTTTTTTCATTATATTGTTGATTTTTATGATAATTAACAAAAAACTTTATATTTCATGAGAAAGATACACAAATTCAAAGCATTTCTATTGATTCCAGTCTTACTATTTTTTTTGAACTCTTGCGAAGCTATAAAATACAGACCAGTAGACGCTAAAGAATACCCACCTGACCCTGCAGAAAGAGTAAGAAAAAATATTGAAGAAGGAAAAGGATTTAGACTTATGGGAAGACAAAATAAGGGAGGTGTATTTGATTTTGCAAGTTCCAACCCTCTTTGGAGAGCAAGTTTAGATACAATTAATTTTCTTCCATTAATTTCAGCAAATTATAGCGGTGGGATAATAATTTCTGATTGGTATTCTGGAGGAAGCCAAAACGAGTCAATTAAAATAACTATCCGTTTTCTTACAAATGAAATAAGGGCAGATGCTTTGGAAATTAAAGTTTTTCAAAAAAAGTGTGGAATACAATCCAATTGTACAATTTCTGAAAACAAAGGACAAATAGTCAAAGAATTGAAAAAAAATATTTTAAAAAAAGCTGCTGTTTATGAAAAAGAATTAAAAAACAAAAACAAAAAATCTTATCTAGGGAAAATTAGGTAAGTAAATTAATTAAATTCTAAATCATAATAATGGATAGATATAATTTCAAACAAGTTGAAAATAAATGGCAAGATTATTGGCATAAAAATAATTCATTCAATTCTAAAATTGATAATTCAAAAAAAAAATTTTATTGCCTTGAAATGTTTCCGTATCCATCTGGAAATATACATATGGGACATGTAAGAAATTACACTATTGGAGATGTTTTATCTCGATATAAATCAATGCTTGGATACAACGTTCTTCACCCTATGGGTTGGGACTCATTTGGTATGCCTGCAGAGAATGCAGCTAAACAAAATAATTTGGATCCAAAAATTTGGACTGAAACTAATATATCAGTCATGAAATCCCAACTTAAAAAACTTGGTTTATCTATTGATTGGGAAAGAGAAATTTCTACATGCTCAAAGGAATACTATAAACACCAACAATTATTTTTTTTAGAGTTATTGGATAAAGGTTTAGTTTACAAAAAAGAAAATTATGTAAACTGGGATCCTGTTGATGAAACTGTTTTAGCAAATGAACAGGTAATTGATGGAAAAGGATGGAGATCGGGAGCAGTGGTTGAAAGAAAAAAATTAAATCAATGGTTTTTTAATATATCTAAATTTTCTGATGAATTACTTAATGGCCTTGACGAATTAGATTTATGGCCAAATAAAGTTAAAACAATGCAAAAAAACTGGATAGGAAAATCTTACGGGTGTGAAATAAATTTTAAAATAGAAGGTAGCAAAGAAGTTAATTCAATTAAATGTTATACAACACGACCTGATACTTTATTTGGATTTTCTTTTTTAGCATTATCAATTGATCATCCAATCTCAAATATCTTTAAAGATAATTCTAAATTTAAATTATTTAAAAAAGAATGTTCAAAAACTGGAACTACCGAGGAGTCTATTGCTCATGGTGACAAAATTGGATTTAAAACTGACTTAATTGCATTAAATCCGCTTGATCCTAAGCAAAAAGTACCAGTTTATTTCGCCAATTTTGTATTAATGGATTATGGTTTTGGTGCAGTTTTTGGATGCCCAGCACACGATCAAAGAGATCTGGATTTTGCAATCAAATATAAATTGCCTGTAAAAACTGTAGTAAAACCAAAAGATGAAAAAGATACATTTATTGTAAAAGAAACTGCTTATACGGGTTCGGGAAATATTATTAATTCAAATTTTTTAAATGGACTCGAAGCACCAGATGAATCGATTAAAAAAACAATTGAATTAATTGAAAAAAAAAAGTTAGGAAAAAAAAAAAATAAACTTTAGATTAAAAGATTGGGGTATATCTCGACAAAGATACTGGGGGTGCCCAATTCCAGTTGCTTACGACAAAGATGGAAGTGTAATAAAAATACCTTACGATCAGTTACCTGTCGAATTGCCAGAAAAAATAGATTTAAGTTCGAAAGGAAACCCACTTGATAATATAGAAAATTGGAAAAAAGTTAATTTAAATGGAAAGAAATGCTTAAGAGAAACCGATACACTAGATACATTTGTTGACTCATCATGGTATTTTTTAAGATTTTGTTCTCCAAAAAATAAAGAATATGGATTTAATTTTGATGAAATTAATTATTGGATGCCAGTAGATCAATACATTGGTGGAGTTGAACATGCAATACTACATTTACTTTATTCGCGTTTTTTTATGAGAGCAATAAATTTTAAAAATGAAAAATTCAAATTTAAAGAACCATTTAAAGGTTTATTTACTCAAGGTATGGTCTGTCATGAAACTTATAAAGATGAAAATAATCACTGGCTCAGCCCAGATGAAGTAGAAAGTGCTGATGGGAAAAATTTTTTTACAAAAAAAAAACCAACTAAGAAAGTATTTGTGGGTTCACCAGAGTCCATGTCTAAGTCGAAGAAAAACACAATTGATCCTGAAAATATGATTAATAGTTATGGAGCTGATGCAGTAAGATTATTTATTCTTTCTGATAGCCCGCCTGAAAAAGATGTACAATGGTCAGAGCAGGGGATGATTGCATCATATAAATTTATTCAGAAACTTTGGTTACTTCATCTAAAATTTAAGAGTAACATAGATACAAATACATCAAATAATAATAGTGAAGAAATTTCAATTTTTACAAATCAATTGATAGAAAAAATGAATTTTAATTTAGAGAGATTTAATTACAATGTAATTGTAGCAAACTTATATGAAGCATATAATTTCTTTTATCAAAAATTAAATAATAATATTAATTCAAAATCTTTACTAAATAATTATATAAAATTTTTATCCATAATATCACCAATAATTCCTCATTTTTCATCTGAATGTTTGGATGACTTAAAATTAAGTACTTTTCAAAAATGGCCAGTTATCAATAAAGATTTACTACAAAAGGATACCAGGGAATACGTTATACAAATTAATGGCAAGAAAAAAGGAACTCTTAAACTTATGAGTGATATTTCCCAAGAAGAATTAATAAATCAGATAAGAAATAATTCAAATACTAAGCAGCTTTTAAAAAATAAAGAAATAAATAAATGCTTTTTTGTAAAAAACAGGTTAATCAATATTCTTTTAAAATGAAAAAAATATTTTTTTTAAAATTTATAGTTTTTTTAATATTAACCACAGGTTGTGGTTACACACCAATTTTCTCAACAAAGGATATAAAATTTTCAATTGCATCACTGCAAATGATTGGTGATGAAAATTTAAATAAAATTTTAGAAAATAAACTAAAAATTTATAATGACTCTAATCAAGAAAAAAAATTTTCATTGTTAATAAATAGTAATAAAGAAAAAAAAATATCTTCTAAAGACACGAAAGGTAATCCAAAAACATACGAAATCAAAATAACTGTTATAGTTTCTGGCAAGCATTCAAATGGGCAACTTAAAGAAAAAATTTTTGTTAAATTGGTTAATTATAATAATAGAGAAAATAAATTTGATCTAAAAAAATATGAAAATGAAACTTCTAAAATTTTTATAGAAAAAATTGCAGAAGATTTAATTATATACCTACAAACAATTTAGAATGATAATTAAAGCTTTCGAAAGTAAGAAAATAAATATCCAGAAAAATAATTTTTTTTTGTTTTATGGTGAAAACGAAGGCTACAAAAACCAAGTAATTAAAGACATTTTTGTTAATAGTTTCAAAGGAAACATAGAACGTTTTGATGAAAATGAAATACTAAATAATTTTGAAAATTTTATATCAAACTTAATAAATAAGTCTTTTTTTGATGATTTAAAATTAATTTTAATTTCAAGAGTTAGTGAAAAAATAATTAAATTAATTGATGAATTATTAGACAGAAAAATAAATGATATAACAATTATATTGAATGCTAGTAATTTAGAAAAAAAATCAAAACTAAGATCAACATTTGAGAAGAATAATAATTTAATATGTGTGCCTTTTTATAAAGACGATAATAGAACGCTTATGCAGTTTGCAAATAACTTTTTTAGAGAAAAAAAAATATCTATTTCACAAGAAATAGTTAATTTAATTGTGGAACGAAGTAGTGGAGACAGAATAAATCTAAATAATGAGTTAAATAAAATATCTCTTTTTTTATTAAATAAAGACAAAATTAATATTTATGACGTTATAAAATTAACTAACTTAGCAGAAAATTATAGTATTTCTGAACTTGTAGATAATTGTTTGTCAAAAAATGTAAAAAAAATAAACAAAATTTTTAATGAAAATGTTTTTTCTGTAGATGACTGTATTTTAATAGTAAGAACTTTGCTTATGAAATCTAAAAGACTTTTGGAAATTAAAAAAATAAGTAGTTCAAACAAAAATATAGATCAAATCATTACAAGTTTTAAACCACCAATTTTCTGGAAAGACAAAGAAATTGTTAAAAATCAAGCTTCTAAATGGAGCCAAAATGATGCTGAAAAATTAATTTATAAAATTAATGATGTTGAATTAATGATTAAAAAAAATTACTACAACTCTTTAAATATTGTTTCTGATTTTATTCTTAATACAGCAAAATAATTAATAATTTGCTTTGATAACCATTATCAATCTATTTAATTGGTCCAAATCTTTATATGCAAAAGTCACTTGGCCAGTATTATTTTTTTTGTTCCTAATAAAAACTTTAATTCCAGTTTTTTCTTCAATGCTAGATTCTAAACTTGAAAGATTAGGGTTTTTGGTTGTCTTATTTTTACCTTTGTAACTTTTTAAAGACCTAATTAAATTCTCTGCTTGCCTTACTGATAATTTTTTTTCTATTATTTTTTTTGCTAAAAAATGAGCATTTTCGAGTCCAACAAGCACTTTGGCATGGCCTTGAGAAATTTTATTTCCCTCTATAAGCAAAATAACTTCATTGGGAAGAGAGAGTAATCTTAGACAGTTTGTTACATGAGCTCTACTCTTTCCTATAAATTTAGATACTTTTTCTTGATCATAATTGAATTCATCGATTAATTTTTTATATCCTTTTGCTTCCTCTATTGGATTTAAATCAGCTCTTTGTACGTTTTCTACAATAGCAAATTCTAATGATTTTAAATTATCTGCTTCTATTTCAACAACTGGAACTTCATGAAGACCGGCGCTTTGAGCTGCATGCCATCTTCTTTCTCCTGCAATTATTTCAAATTTATCACTTTGCTCAGATGATTTTCTTACTATTATTGGCTGAATAATTCCCCTTTCTTTAATAGAATTAGTAAGTTCTTCCATTTTTTCATTATCAAAATTTTTTCTTGGCTGAAATTTATTTCTGATAATTGAACTTATTGATATTTTATTTTTCAAAGGTTTTGGATCTGCATCACCAATTAATGAGGATAGACCTCTACCTAACCCTTTTTTAGTTTTAAATGGATTTATCATGCTGCACTTTCTACAATTTTATCTTGGTTTAAAAATTCATCTGTGAAAGTAAAATACGATTTACTTCCTGGACAAGCTTTATCATAAAGTAGGACTGGGATACCATGCGATGGTGCTTCTGACAATCTTACATTTCTGGGCACTACTGTTTGATAAACTTTTTCATTGAAATAATTTCTAGCTTCTTGTTCTACTTCACTAGATAACTTATTTCTCTTATCATACATCGTGAGAAGAATACCTCGTATGTTTAGAGATGAATTCAAATTGGACTTGATCCTCTCAATTGTCTTCATCAACTGTGTAAGGCCTTCAAGAGCAAAAAATTCTGTCTGTAGAGGTACTACAAGTTCGTCAGAAGCAACAAGTGCCATAATTGTTAGAAGGCTAAGTGATGGAGGACAATCAATGAGAATGTAATCATATGATGCCCTAGAATCATTTAAAATAGAGGCTAATTCGTCTTTCAATTTGAAGGCTCTTCTACTGTCTCCGGCTGTCTCAACCTCCAATCCTGAAAGATCAACATTTGAAGTCACCAAATTTAGATTATCAAACTTAGTTGATTGAACTACCTCTGAAATTTTTTTATTTCCATTAAGTACACTATAGATTGTTAATTCAGAATTTGCTGTATTAGATAGTCCAAGTCCTGTTGTAGCATTTCCTTGTGGATCAAGATCGATTACTAGTATTTTTTTTCCTTTCATAGTCAAACCTGCAGCTAAATTAATCACTGTAGTAGTTTTCCCTACGCCACCTTTTTGATTTATGATTGAAATAATTTTTTTATCCATTTTTTTTTTGTAAGTTTGAAATCTTTACTATTAATGACTCATCGCTAGTTAAACTTTTTTTTTCTTCATGATTAAATTTCCATTTCTTTGATGCATCCTTAAGAATATCTTTTCCACTTTTTCCTAAAAATAAAATTATATATTTAAACTTCTTGAAATTATTTGAAGCTATTTCAAAAATAACCGGCAATGGTTTAAATGCTCTAGAAATAATAATGTCAGTTTCTAAATTTCTTTGCTCAAAAATATTTTTTTGATAAATTTTTGTATTCAATTTAAATTTTTTGGAAATTTCTTTTAAAAAATTGCTCTTGCGATAGCTTTTTTCATAGAGAATAACCCTAAATTCTGGTTTTTTAGTTTTCATCAAAATTGCCAAGACTATACCGGGTAGACCAGCGCCTGATCCTAAATCAGTGCATACTTTAATGTCATTTTTAGCAATAAAATCAATAGTTTGTGCACTATCTGCGATATGCCTTGTATTTATTGACTTTTCTGTGCTTGAGCTTATTAGGTTTATTTCTCTATTCTTTCTAATAATTGACAAACTGTATATGTCAAGCTCATCCAATGTTTCACGTGAAACATTTTGAATATTAAGTTTTGAGTTTTTTATAAAATTCGAATCAATCAAGCTATAT
>MDTG01085373.1_pt1 | contig 14110 bp, 7 predicted proteins | sample 811421 | NCBI WGS metagenome assembly MDTG01 (sample SAMN05326645, study PRJNA326480) | marine metagenome | isolation source: seawater | place: Pacific Ocean: South East | collected 2011 | reverse complement strand
GTTGAGATTGCAAGATGGCAGTGTAATACTGATCAGCTTCCTGAACCTTACCAGCCTTATGGGCTTCAATACCTAAACGTAAAGCATCCTCTAATGTAAAATTAGTCATGTAAAAAACTACTTTTGTGCCATAAAATTAGAAAATTACTACCATATTTATTACATTACAGTACAGATAAATATCTGTAATTATGACGCTAATTCGAGGTACTTACCAAAGTTTTACGGATATAATTGAACTAAAACTTGCTTAATAACATTAGCAGTTGGTTTGTGGGAGTTTTAAAAAAAATTTAATGAATTTACTCACAAAAATCAGCTTTCATTTTCTAATATGGTTAACTCAGATAATGAGTTGTTAATTGATCGTGCGATTATTTCGATTCCAATGCTGTCTACTAAATTTGAATTATTATTATTTTCTCTAAATTCATTTAATGCTGACACAATCACTTGGTCAAATGCAGGGTCCGTGATTTTTTGCTCTATATCCAATGGTATAGATTTACTGTCCGAACCAAAGTTCTCCAAAGTTCTTTGTATGGAAATCGAGTCTCCAGATATTGCCCTCAAAATTTTGCCTGATTTATCTTTTATTACAGCATGTTGAGATTTAATTTTATCACTTTCGTCCCTCTCGGACACGATTGCTACAGTTGGCTGATGCATGCTGTTTGTTTCTTTTCTGATTGCGTTTGGAATATTGTTAGAATTCATAATTAAATTCCAGTCTCTTGAGTCCTCGTTTCCGGCCGTTACCCCATAAAGTGTCTCTGAGGCATATTTTGACAACTCTTGCCAGTTAGAATTTGGGTCAGCGTATAATTCTGTAAGATTCATACCAGATAAAGCTTCCATAAGTTCACGCATATTTGGTTTTCTTGGGTTTGAGGGGTCATAATGATAATCTTTATTTACCCATGCAGGTATTTGATCCTGGCTATTAACCTTTTGTTGAACTTTGCCGGTCCTAAAAACTTCTGAAAAGGCCTCTGATGTGGCTTTTTTATTATCCAGAGGATCAGATAAGGTGCTATGTTTTAAAGCCATAGATGAATAGATGTTTTTCGAAATTTGCATTTTTTCTCCAGTATTTGAATGTAAATTGCAAATATCGTACCAAACTACCTAAGCTAGACGCTAGTCACGCAGTGCCCTACCCTTAGTTCTGGCCATTGGTTGCCAAAAATAGTCTAGAATAGTTCTTTTTCCTGAGAGCACGTCGATATCTGCAACCATGCCAGGTAATATTGTAACTTCAGTGCCGTCATCCTCAAATAAAGTACCAACAATCGAAACCCCCACTAAGTAAAACTGCTGTCCGGTTTGGTCATTAGTTAAGGTGTCTGCTGAAACACTAATTACTTTTCCGTCAATCCGCCCGTAGCGAGATGGATCGTATGCACTAAATGAGATTTTAACTTCTTGATCAAGTATGATTTCGGCTATATCTTTTGGATTGATTGTGGTTTCTACGATCAGGTCCGAGCCTGTTGGAACAAGCTCCAATAGCACATCACCGGATTTTACGTAGGCGTCAGTTGTAGTGTAGTTAAGTTGATTTACAACACCATCAACGGGTGATCGAACTGAAGTGCGCTCCACACGGCTCTCAAGTGCTGGAAGGCGAGCGTTAATTTCAGCTATCTCGCTCTCCAAAATAGAGAGATCGGTTAAAGCACTAGTAAGGTATGCTTGGCGCTCTGCGTTTAACTGCTCATCTATTTCATCTAGACCAGCCAGTATTCTTTTTTGAGCACTTTCTGCGCCGTCAGCATCACCAATCGCAGCCTCTTCCTCTCGACGAAGGTTGATTAGCATTGTCTCAGCAGCAAGTCCACTTCGGACTAAAGGTTCGACGGTTGCTATTTCCTTTCTTATTAACGTCAGCCCTCTCTGCGCGGTATTGAACCGAATTTTTAATTCTTGAATTTCATTTAGTTTCTGTAATCTTCTTTGATCAAGAATAGCTGTGTTGGTATTTAGGCCATCTAATCTTGCTCTAAACAAGGCTAGCTCAGTGGAGATGGCTGACGGGGCAGCTTCCATAATCTCATTAGAAAAATTTGGCTTTGACCCCTCTATTTCTGCTTTCAGTCGCACGGAGCGAATTCTAAGTGATGCAGCGCGTTTTTTGATTTGATCGAGTTGGCCTTTGGCGTCAACTGGGTCTATATCAAAAAGAAGCTCGCCGCTTTTAACAAAATCACCTTCGCTGACATATCTTTTTCTTATTACACCAGCCTCAGATGATTGCACCAGTTGATTTTTTGCTTCCGAAACAGTTTTACCAGACCCTCTAACCACACTGTCTAACTCTGTTGTAGCAGCCCATAATAAGAGAACAATAATAAGAGTAACAACTGATAAAAGTAGTATGGAAGAAGTATTACGTTCTGTGCCTGCAATTTCTTTAGCAAGCTTTTTGAATTCGAGCTCAGACATTCTGGACTAACCTTTTTTGAAACCTAGCTGCTCAGGCGTTTGATCAGCCACAATTTTTCCATTATCTAAAATGAACACCCTGTCTACCATTGCCAGGATAGGATTCCTGTGAGTAACTATTAACATTGTTTTGTTTGAACAAAAATGGCGCAGACTTTCTACAACTTTTTTTTCAGTTCCCTGGTCCATGGAGCTCGTGGGTTCATCCAAAAGCAATACAGAGGGATCATGTAACAAACTCCTTGCCAAGTTTATTGTTTGACGTTGGCCTCCGGAAAGTCCAATACCTCGTTCTTTTATCTCCATTTCGTAGCCTTTTGGTTGAGAACCAACAAAATCATCAACCGCGGCAATCTTGCATATTTTTAAAAGGTGCGCGTCGTCATATTCGCTAAATCCCATTTGAATATTTTCACGAATTGACCCTGAAAATAACCAGCTATCTTGGAGCATAATTCCAACGTTTTTTCTGAGATCGGCACTCTCAATTTGCCGAACATCGACACCATCAATTAAGATTGCCCCATCGGTAGGTTCCAAAATGCCAGCAATAAGCCTTGATAGCGTAGATTTTCCAGAACCCATTTTTCCAATTAATGCAATTTTTTGTCCTGCGGGGATTTTGAAAGAAAGGTCATTTAAAGTTGCCTGGTTTGCGCCTTTAAACTGAAAAGAGACATTTTTGAACTCAATCTCCCCATCTAACTTGGGTCTACTTATAGGAGACAATGACTCAGACACACGCTGCTTACTTCCTATTAGCATATCTAGGTTTCTATATGCTGTTAGCGCACCATTAACCCTAGAGAGAGTATTTGCTAGTTGAGAAAGAGGCGCCATTGTTCTACCTCCTAAAATCACGGCTCCTATTAAAGCACCCTGGGTAATTGTACCTTCGACTATAAGGTATACACCAAAGAAGATAGCCGCTACCTGTGCATACTGTTGAACCGAAGCAGCGAAGTTTACGATAAACATGCTTAGAGCCCGTATTTTATTGCCACTATCAGCTTGATTATTGAGCGCAGTTTCGTATCTTTGGCGCATCAGTTTTCCTGATCCAGTCGCTGTAACAGTCTCTAAACCATTTAAGGTCTCGACGAGAACTGCCTGTTTATTCATTCCACTTTGTACTGTGTTTCTCGTAATGCGCGCTAAAAATGGCTGTATACCAAGACCGATTATAACCACAATCGGTACTGCTATTAATGGAACATAAGCGAGTGGCCCAGCGATCAGATAAATAACATATATAAAAAAGAAAACAAACGGCAAATCAATAAGAATAACCAATGTTGAGGAGTTAAAAAATTCTCTTAAGGATTCGAATTCCCTTACTGTTCCAGCCATAGCTCCAGTTTTTTGCCTTTGTTCGCTAGGAGTTAGAGACAATATGCGTTCAAATAATCTTCTTGAAATTTCAAGATCTGCGCGTTTGGAGGCGACATCAATAAATTTTGATCGTAACCCTTTGATTAAAAAATCGAAGCTTAGCGCAATAATTACACCAATGCTTAGAGCTATTAGGGATTCGAAAGCACCGTTTGGTATGACTCTGTCGTAGACCGTCATTGTAAAAAGAGCTACTGAAAGGGACAAAAAGTTTGAAACCATGGCTGCAATCATTACTTGTACATAGATCCACTTACTTTTTCGAAAGGCACTAAAAAACCAGTGTCCATTTCTCTCGTCTTCTTCGCGAGAATTGAGCTTCTTTACTATAATTACATATCCTGAAAAATCGGACCTGTAAGTCTGTTTATCTATGATTTCCGTATCTTTCTCGTTAGCTTCATTGCGTACTCTAAAGTTACCTTCGTCTGATAAATTTTCCACGACTACAGCTTGGCCATCTCTCTTGAACGCTATTAGCGGGAAAAAGTCTTGTGATAGTTTACTGATTTTTATATTACCAAAGCTTGATTTGAAACCGAATGCAGAAAGTGAGCTGATAACTTGCTTTACTCCAAATGATTTATGAGGAATTTCTACTGCATCTCGTATTGCAGCTTTACTCTTTCTGAGACCGAAAGATTTAAGTAAAATTCTTGTAGCAGATAACAATGAAGCTTCTTCCACAGCATCTTGAAAAGATTGAACCGGATTAATTGTTTCAACAAGGTTGTCCGCGTCTATGGCTTTTTTAGTAACTTTTTTTGGTTCAATTTTCGCAAGAACGTCTTTATTTTTATTGCTTTTTTCGTCTGGAGCCTCTGATTTTTCCGACGCTTTAATTGCTTCATTCATTTCAATTGTCCATCGCTGCGTTTCGGTCTATATAGGTATTGGAATCTCCTAGGGCAACCGGTTTTTCGAGCACAATTTGCATTCTTCGAATTTTGTGTCTTCGGAGTCCATAAACTAAAAATATGCTATTACAATGATACCATTTCCAAATATCAGTCCAGAAATTTTTTCATTTTCAATCTTTGGAATTGAATTGGCATTACGTTGGTATGCAATATCTTATATCGCAGGTTTTATTTGTGCGATTTTTATTATGAAGTTTATGGTGATCAGGGTATATTTATGGCCCAACAAAAATCCACCAATGAACGGAGAGCAGGCTGAAGCCTTCATTTCATATCTTATTTTGGGGGTTATAGTTGGTGGTCGCCTTGGGTATGTGCTTTTTTACAATTTGGAGTATTATTTAACTGATCCGATTTCCATTCTACGTATATGGGACGGTGGTATGTCGTTTCATGGTGGTTTTTTGGGTGTCGTGGTGGCAGTGATTTTCTTCTGCTTATCGAATAAGATCGATTTAATCCAAGGAGCCGATTTGGTAGCCATTGCAAGCCCTCCAGGACTTTTGTTTGGGCGTCTTGCAAATTTTATTAATGCTGAGTTATGGGGTCGACCAACAGACTTACCTTGGGGTGTCATCTTTCCTGGTGACGCTGCACAAAACTGTCCGGAAGTCGAGGGTCTATGCGCGCGGCATCCATCTCAGATTTACGAGGCTGGTCTGGAGGGATTATTGCTCTTTGTTACTTTGTTCATCCTTGCGCTTTCCGGCGCCTTCAGAAGCAGAGGGGCAATAACATCTGTGTTTTTGATTGGGTATGGCGGATCCAGATTTTTTGTAGAGTATTTCAGAGTTCCCGATCCACAGTTCATTACTTTCGAAAATCAACTTGGTTTTGCTGTAAAATATGGACAATTTGGACTTACAATGGGACAATTACTTTCAGCCCCAATGATCTTAATCGGATTTTTCGTGATAGCGTCCAAATTACTTAAAAGAAAAGATAGCGTTTATAAATGAAGCTTTTAAAGTTTTTTTTATATTTAGTATTAATAACTTGTTTGATGTGGGGTTCCTTAATTGTCGCAGGACCCACAATAATAAACTATCTAATATCTAATTATTTTAATAATCAGGTGCAGGCTTTTGATATTTCTGTATCGCCAAAACTTGGGATAAAAATAAAGCGTTTAGAGTTTGATTTTTCTCGCGAATCGAAAGAACTAAATGGGTCATCCAGATCAATAAGTTTAAATTGGTCATTGAAAAAGGGAAACCCGCTGGTGCTTGCATCTGTTGGACCTACTCTATTAGACAATGGGGCAGGTTTTAAATTTGCAAATATTTCTATGGAAAGTTCAAGTTTGTTTGCTCCGATTAATCCTGATCTTTTAGTTGAGTTGGAAGAACCATTCTTAGGAGAAGAACTTTCGGGTCAAACTTTAAATGCTAAATTTTCAATAAAAAATAATTATACAACTCTTGAGGGGTTAGAATTTGAATTTCTGGGTTTGGAAATTCAACAGGAAGCCAACTACTATCTTTCGAAATTAACTGGTGAGATTGACACCTTCAAGATCTTTGAAAAAATACAGTCACAATCACAAAAAATACTCATTAAAGTCAATGGAGCAGAAGATCAGCAGAAAAATTTTATAATTCCTACCAAAGAATTATTTTTGATAAACGATTACGGGGTTCTAAGAGCTGATATCTTTGCTGAAAAAATATTTCTTTTTACTTCAGAATTTATAATGGAAAACCCGAAATTATCGCTGGTATACGATCTAGAAAATCAAGAAGTTACTGAGCCTATTAAGTTTGCGGCATCTAATTTGGTCTTCGGGAGATTCAAATTCAATTTAATTGATACTATAATAATTTTCAGCGATTTAGGTAACATAGATAATTCTGTTGCAACGATCGACGCTACTTTAGACGAAGTCGAGCTTATGAATGGTGATATGTATCTTGGTTCTATTCCTAAAGGTAAGTTAAGTGGCTCTTTTGAGTTACGCACGGATCAAGATAATTTGAACTTTTCTATAAATACAGATGTACAATTACATGCCAAGGAGGGTCCAGACCTAAATGTTCGGACCGCCACAAAATTTCTTAAGGATAAATCTTTATTACATTGCTTAATAGCTTATTGTGATATCAGGCGGATCGATAATCAATCCCAAATAAAGTTTGGCGATGCTATTCTACATGTGACAGAGCTTTGTCCGAGTGGTGTTTGTCCAGCGACAATAGAGAATTATAAGATAGAGACCTTGGATACAAATAGATTTTTTGAAAATCTAACTAAATCTAAAATCTTCAATCCTTTTGTTGTCGCTACTTTATATTCTCAGATGCTTGAGGGGCAAGTTTCAGGATCTGGGCATGTTCTAAATTTTACAGACCTATCGTTTTAGCTATTGAGAGATTGGGATACTTCTTTTAGAGTAAGGTCACTAAATATTATGCACGGACCTATACTAATGAACGCGGCTTTATTCTTGAGGCTTGTCTTTATTGTTATTTTTTTAACATCTTGCCAACAAATTAGTTTTGAAAACCTCAAAAAAGATGCATCAAATCTTGTAAGCTCGATTAAAGTATCGAATTCAGAAGATGTTTCAGTGGGTTTAGCAAGTGAAACGAGTCATACTATCAGTTCGTTAAAATTCAGCGATTTAATTAAACCGTATTCTCCTGAGGTAGATTTAAGCAATGGATTCGCCTTGGCTGTTAAATCAGCGGTCAAGCTGGATCCGGAAATTGCCGTGGCGAGGGAGAGCTTGGCATCCGAAGTCGTGGCAATTGATATTGCGGAAGCAGCAAAAGATTTTTCTGTTACAGGTGTGGTTATGGGTGGAGTGGAGGACATATCCGATGAGGTGACTGGAGTTGCTTTTACTTTAAATGTAAAGCGACCAATATTTGACAGTGGGCGAATGGATGCCAGGATTGCTGAAGCAAAATATTCAGCGGAAACTGCAGCGCATACCTATCGAGTCAAGATGGATCAAAAGGCTCTGATGCTCTCGAGTTTATGGGTCGATTTAGAGCTTAATCAATCATTACAACGACAGATTGATAGTAGACTGGTAGTACTAGGCCCATTGATTTCTCAACTGGAAAAAGTTGCTGCGGCCGGGATTGGTGACGCCAGTAAAGTTGCGTCTGCCCAACGAACAGTATTTGCAATAAAAGCAAAAAAAGAATCCGTATCTGAGCAACTCAAGGGCTTTGAAGTCAGGTTCATAAATGCATTTGGTGGTTTGCCAACCGATAATTCATATGACGCTGAATTTATATCAAGGTTGGTGCCTGAATCAATTACATCAGATTTAATGGAGGGTTCGCCAGCTCTAAATGCGGAGTATTCTGCTTACATGGGTGCGGTTGCACGCCTCGCTAGCATTGAAGCCAAAAATAGCTTTTCAGTTGGCCTTGAGGCACGTGCTGCCAGACCATTAGGTGGAAGCAGTGTCGATTCGGATGAGAGCGTTGGGTTGGTTGCTAGAAAAACACTCTATAATGGCAAGTTACTGGACTCTGAAATCATTCAGGCCAGAGCTCATGTAAAAAGAAGTATCGCGCAATTTCATGCAACATTTCGTGAGGGGCAACGAGAGTTAAGAGCGACCCAGCAGGTAATTATAGCTATGGATAGAGCTATAGATCTTGCCTTAGAGGATGCTCAGGTTGCGTCTGACGAGATTGCATATTTAAGAAAGCAGCTGATTATCGGCGGATCGACGTTAGAGAGCGTTTTATCCGCTGAAGCCCGTCTGTATGACGCCGAGTCCAAAGCAACTCAGTTCTTGGCCAAGAGACGAAAGGCAGAATTAAGTATTTTGGCCATACTGGGACTATTAAGTAAAAGCTTCGGGCTTTGATGTAATTCAAGGGCTCTAAACATATATAGTGTTTTGATACAAAAAATACGTGAATCAGTACCAAAAACGCAGTAGTGGCAAAAAGGCTTGCCACAAATAGAAATTAGGGGTACACGCTAAATGTGAATTAAGGCAGGTAGATTGATGCAGGTTTGCAACACATTTTTGCTGATAAGTGTTTGACAAGGCCCTCGTAACTTTTTACCTTGCTTCCAATTGCAATCTTACGTTTTGTAAGAATGGTAATAAAACAGGCGGATTTCCGCTTTAAATATTTTGTATGGAGCAAACAACATGAATATGATTTCTACAGGGGCATTTCAATCTGAAATGGACTCTTCCAAAGAGCAAGATACCTTAGTTACAAAACTTGTATCTGCGTGGGAGAAGAAAAACTCAAAATTAGCTCGAGCGGGCGGCGTCTCGTTGATGGCCTTGTCGTTAGCAGCTTGCGGTAGTGACTCTGATGACTCATCTAGTAGTTCTAGTAGCTCTACAGCTACCGACACATCGACAACCAGTACGACTCCTGTGAACTCAACACTAACTGTTGGTGTTGACACAGTGACCGGGGATTCAGGTGCTGACACCGTATCTGGAACTATTGGAGGTACAGATCCAACTGTAACACCGGGTGACTCAATTTCATTAGGTGCTGGATCTGATACATTTTTAGTAGTGGCAACAGGTGCAGTTGCAGTCAACGCAGCGGGCGTGGCACTATCAGGAGTTGAAACAGTTCGGGTTGCCGATACCACAAGTGCGGGCGCAACAACAATTAACTTAGCTGGTCAAACCGGTATTACTACAGTGGAAAGTTTCGGTTCTGCTCAAGCAGCTAACTTAAGCTTCTCTAACGTTGGTAACATCGTAGATTTATCATTGGCCAACACGTCTGGCGGAGGAACAACAACAGTTTTATATACCGCTGCAACAGTTTCTGGGACCCAAACGCAAAATATTACGCTTAATACTGCATCCCAAACTGGAACAGTTACAATTGCAGGTGTCGAAACTGTCGCAATAACTTCTGTGGCTGACTCAAATCTTGATTTGACAGCAACTTCTGCGACTACAGCGACTATTGCAGCTGGTGCGACCGCGAATACAATCACCCTTTCTAACAGCACAGCCTTAACTTCTGTGACTGCAACAGGAACCGGTGCTCAAACACTAACGGTTGATTATGATGCAGGAGCAAATGGCCTATCTGTAACCGGTGGTGATGGTGCGGATATTATTGATACTTCAGCTGGTGATCTGGCTATTACAGACTCCATGGACGGTGGTGCTGGTTCAGACACGTTGAGGTTCCAATCCACAGCTACTAACGTCGCAACTGCAGATATTGCTGCGACTACAGCGACTATCACTAATGTGGAAGTATTCGAAGCTCAGGCTAACGATGGTGCTAACGATACAACATTTACGGTTGATATGGACGCTATAGACGGTGTCACTTCGGTCGTCTTAGATGCAAATGACCTTAACGCAGCTAACACCTTTAATTTAAACGACTTATCTGCTGCTCAGGCAGGTGCGATCACAGTCCAAGGTGTAGCTGGTGCAACTAACGGTGCAGACGTTGAGCTTGATTTGAAGGTCGGATCTGGCGCAGCGGACGCTGCCTCAATAGCCGCTTCTCTTACCACTGGTAATACACTTACAATTGGTGATGCGAACGGAAACATTGAAAGTCTGACGCTGGCAGTTACAAGTGGCGTTAACACTAGTATTGTGATTGATGCAGGTGACTTTGCAGGTGATACGACAAATGCTGGTAGCTTGACCGTTACTGGTGGGTCTGCAGGTGACACAATGGCATTCGCCACAAACGCACTTTCATCAGATACAATCAATATGTCCGGAGTTACATCAAACATTACTGCGTCACTTGCTGCGGTAAACCAGACAGTTACATTAGGTTCTGGTGATGACACATTGACTGCAACAACAACCTTTAACAATAGCGATACTATTGACGGTGGAGCTGGAACGGACATTCTGTCACTAACCCAAGCTACAACCGTTGGAGCAGCTGTATCAATATCTAACGTTGAAACACTCAGGTTAGGTGGTACTGGAAGCGCTACGATTAATATGGCAAATGTTACCGGTTTAACCACAATCGATCTTGAGGTAACAGCAGCCAATACCGGTACAAATACTCTTCAAAGTTTGTCTGGTGTAACTACAATAACGATTGATGCTGATGATAACACATCTGCAGACAACGATTACCAGGCTTTAACCATAACTAATGGTTATACTGGGACCGCTGATGCTATGGCAATTAACATCACTTCAGACGCTACCAACGGTATGAACGGTACTGAGGGTCTAATTACTGCGAATGGTGTCGAAACATTGACAATTTCTGCTACTGGTGGTGCGGCTGTTCAGTTTGGTGGTTTTACCTCAAACACAATGACGGGCATCACAGTTACCGCTGATGGAGATTTCGTAGCTGCCGATACGATGGCACTAGGAACTCTGACGGGTGGTACTAGAACTATTGCAACGTACGACTCAAGTGGTGCGGACATCGCTGTAAGTGCAACAGTTGCTTCTTTAGGTAACACTGCATCGGTAACACTTGGTAGTGGGGCTGACACATTCAGCGCAGCTGGTTCAGGTGGTACTGGTATCGTAATCACATCGGGACTGGGTATAGATAACCTAACTGGTTCTGCTCAAGGTGATGTTATTTACGCTGGTGGCGGTGCTGACATTGTAGCTGGTGGTGGCGGTGCTGACACTATTTACGGTGAGGCTGGTAATGACGTTTTATCAGGGGATGACGGTGCTGTTGACACCATAAGTGGTGGTACTGGTAACGATACCTTAGATGGTGCCGGAGGCTTAGATGTCCTAACAGGTGGTACTGGCGCTGACACTTTCGTTGTTGGTGCTAACGCTGATGCGACTGCAACAGACTTGATAACCATCACGGACTTCGCAGCAGGTGCTGGTGGTGATATCTTGCAGATTGCAGAAAACACTGCGATGAACGCTGCAGTTGGTGCATTAAGTACAAACGCAACAACCATTAGAATTGGTGCGATAGGTACCTTGGGTGCTGCATTGAATGCGAGTATTGTAGTTATTACTGGCGGTGCTGGTTATGCCACAGACGCATTAGCAAGAAATGCCGTCGATGGTAACGACAATAATGCTACTGATTTTCTGCTTGTGTACTACAATACAGGTAACAATTACGCACATGTTATTGGTGCAGCTACAACTGACACATCAATTCATATCGCTTCGTTGACGAATATTACTACCGTAGCGGGAATGGCTAGCTTTACAGCAGGTAACTTTGACGTAGTGTAAGCAAAATAACTGGTTGGGGCGCTTGCTCCATCCGACCCATCCAGATAAAAAGGCTCCGCTTTAGCGGGGCCTTTCTTTATTATCAAAAAACATATGGCGTTTGCCTAAGTTCAATTGCACTTTAGTGGTAAAAAATAGAACTTAGTTAAAAAGCACTCTGACACCAAAACTGGTACATTTGGGTAAAAGATTCTGTATGGTCTAATTCGTAGGCATGCCACTTCACCAAATCGTAAAGACAGTTTGGCTCTGGATGAACTTGCTGAAATTTATTTATCAATAACTTGTGTTCAAAACCGCAAAAATGTAATTGAAGTTCCTTTAGCCAATCCCTGATTATGGGAATGCTTAAATTGTGCTCCTGAACATGAAACAAAAGGTCCCGCATCTCGCTGACGCTATACATGTCGCCCGATGATAAAATTGATTGGGCCGTATCATTGTTTAAATTGATTAATTTCGAACGAAAGCTCCTAATACTATTTACTGTTCGTGGTATCTGCGAAGTGTTGTATTTTTCGCGAAGGTACTTAATATCTGTTCTTGCGAGCCTACTATATAAACCTACTTTCATTAGTCCGCCGGGCTTGAGGCAGTTTTTAAGCATTTTCCAACCAGCCAGTGGATCTCTCATGTGATGAAGGACACCGACGCACTCTATTATATCAAATTTTTTGTCAAGCTTATCAATATCTAGAATGTCCGCCTGCATGTACTCAATATTTTTAAGCCCCATTTCCTGCGTTTTCCGTTTTGCATAAGACAGGCTAGTAACGCTGAGATCAACGGCAAGAATATCGCTGTCCTTAAATCGTGCACCCGTCGAAATAGAATGTTGACCTGTACCACACCCTGCTACTAAGATCTGTGGATTAGGTTCGGACACTATCCTTTGGTCAGAAAGTATGAGCTTAAGATCTTGAACGACCCGAGAAACTGGTAGCGGTCGCGGGGGTAGTCCTAGCTGAACCCACTTAGGATATGGGTTCTCTTCGTATTGCTCCATTACTTTATTTGAAACGCCGTCGGTAATATTTTCTAATTTTGGAATTCCCTTTTTTAGGGAGCTCTCCCTCTGCGGCTCTAAGACTTGTTGAACGAAAACGTTTTCAATTTGTTCGTTTATTTTTAATTTTTCACACCAGTTATAGTCAATTAGAGCCTTGTAAGAAGCTAGGCACAAAGTGATCAAAGGATTTGGTTGAAGTCCTTCCCAGAAAATTGCCTTAAGCGACTTGTTTATCTTACTTAGCGCTATCTCCTCTTCCTCGCTAATATCATATATATATTCATTGATAAAGCATTGTAATGCTATGGCAGATTGTAGTTGCAGCCGCTTTGGTTCAGCAGAAAAGGCTCTATCTCCGATCGATTCACAGACCTCGAGCAGGCTACAACGGCGAAAAGAAACAAAAATGTGCTCTAACTGGATATCTGTAATAGGAGAAACAGACATTAGTTTAAGTAGAAGTGGAACTCTACATAACTGAAGGGCCATTGTATCGAGATTAGAAAAATCAATTGCTTGGCCCTTGTTCCTTAAGTTTTTTACAACGGCGTCATGGCCGATTAGAGATAATGTCGCGCTGGCAATCTCCTTAGGTCGAACATAAGTTCCATGGTCAAGTACTTTAGAAATAGTATCTATAAGTGAGGTCGAAGGAGCATCAAATGAAAGTCCGATAAGAGAATTACCGAAACTAATACAGGCATCGGCATAATCCGGACGAATTTGAATAGCTTTATTTAAGGTTGCCAAAGCCTCGTAGGGTTTACCTTGCTCAATCAAAATATTTCCTAAGTTATTGTAAGCCTCGGCGTAGTCGGGCTTGAACTCCAATGCGCTATTAAATGCAAGGATAGCTTGGTCATACCGACCTAGTCTTTCAAGAGTGTTGCCCTTATTTAGTAGTGCTTCAGCATAGTTTGGATTAATGGCTAATGCTTTGTTATATGTATCTAATGCATCCATCAGCCTGTTTTGAGAAAGATGAATATTACCTAGATTATAAAAAGCTTCAAAGTAGGAAGGACTTACAGCTATCGTTTGATGATAAGCCTCTAGCGCCTCGTTGAGCTGATCTTGTTCTTTAAGGGATACCGCCATATTATAATGAGCATCGGCATAATTGGGTTTAATGGCTATTGCCTTTTTGTATGCCTCTATGGCCTTATCCAACATATCTTG
>MDTG01049973.1_pt1 | contig 14110 bp, 11 predicted proteins | sample 811421 | NCBI WGS metagenome assembly MDTG01 (sample SAMN05326645, study PRJNA326480) | marine metagenome | isolation source: seawater | place: Pacific Ocean: South East | collected 2011 | reverse complement strand
TAGTGACTTCGCTCGTCGCCAAGCATGATTTACTAAATAATAGCCCATTCCAAAATTCTCGTCATGGTAGCATTTATATCGTTAAACCCAAAATGCATGGCCCTGAAGAAGTCGCCTTTTCTGATGCCCTCTTTGCCAAGATTGAAACCGTTATCAATGTGCCTAAAAACACATTGAAAATGGGTATCATGGATGAAGAACGCCGCACCAGTGTGAACCTAGACGCTTGTATCAATGCAGCGAAGTCTCGTGTTGTATTTATTAATACCGGCTTCTTAGACAGAACAGGCGATGAAATTCATACGTCTATGCTTGCAGGAGCCTTCGCCGAGAAAGCGACGCTTAAGACCATGCCGTGGATTAAAGCGTATGAAACCGCAAATGTAGCCGTCGGCCTTCGATGTGGTCTTTCTGGTAAGGCCCAAATTGGTAAAGGCATGTGGCCTATTCCCGATGAAATGCAAAATATGATGGATGCCAAAATTGGACATCCAAAATCTGGCGCAAATACCGCTTGGGTTCCCTCACCTACCGCTGCCACTTTGCACGCTCTGCATTATCATGATGTAAATGTTTTCGACATTCAAAAGGGATTAGACGAGCGTTTCTCAGGCCTTAACGATATTTTGACTATTCCACTGCTAGAAAGCAGAGATACGCTATCAGCCGATACCATACAGCGCGAAATAGATAACAATGTACAAGGCATATTAGGTTATGTGGTTCGTTGGGTGCATCAAGGTGTAGGCTGCTCTAAAGTGCCAGATATTAACAATGTTGGACTGATGGAAGACAGAGCCACACTGCGTATTTCATCACAGCATATTGCAAATTGGCTTGAGCACGGCATTGTAAGTGCAGCGCAAGTTGATGAATCACTTCGCCGTATGGCAAAGCTAGTGGATGAGCAAAATGCTGGTGATGCAGAATACATCCCGATGATGCCTGATTTAGATAGCTCAATTGGCTTCTTAGCCGCTAGCGACCTTATCTTTAAAGGTAAAGAACAACCTAGTGGTTATACAGAGCCATTATTGCACGCGAGACGCCGTGAGATGAAGGCGAAATTAGCCTAGCTAACACAATGGCGTATCCGTTGTCGTAATTTCTATGGCTACGCCAGTAAAAGCAATGTCGAGCTTAGCTAACTTATCATTAAGGTTAGTTAATTTCGGCATTTTTGTTAGTTCTTTTGTGGAATATACATCCACTTACTAGCTCTTTCATCCATTGCCTGAGTTTTATTTTCAGCCTATTCCCCCGCTATCTTATAAACCTCTTTTTACCGCTATTTTTATCGTTATTTTTTATCGGTGTTTCCCATCTCATATTTACCGCTACAAATACATGCTAAGACACGACTCTGTTGCACATTCCGCAATGCTCGCATGAGTGCCTAATCACTTGATAAGTACACATACTAGTACACCAATAAAGTGGCAGGCTCGGCTAACTCTACTACGCTTTTAATATAATCACTGGAGTTAAAAACATGCAGGTAACTTCATCGGTACCCGTTGCTAAGGTACCCGCTTCCATCGTGCCTATTTTGTCGGGCGGGGGCACTCGGCTTAGTGCCCATATAGGCATTCTCAAAGCGCTTAAAGATTTAAATGTAGAAATTAACACCCTTGTGGGCGTCTCTGGAGGCTCAATTATTGCGGCGATGTACGCCAAAGGTCATAGCATTGAAGAGATGCGTGAGTTAGTCATCGCCACCGACTTCAAACAGTTTACTGCTTTTTCTGTGTGGCGATTGTTGCGAGAAGGCGGGTTGTCGTCGGGAGATCATTTCGAACGCTGGATTGATGATAAGCTTGAGGGCATTACTTTTGCCGACCTCCCCATCGCGCTTACTATATTAGCAACCGATGTAAACGGTGGCGGCCCGGTATTGTTTGGAAAAGACAATACACCCGACATGAAGGTTTCAGAAGCCGTGCGTTATTCAATGTCTATCCCTCTGCTCTTTTCCTTTAAACCTTTCAAAGAACACTTATTGGTAGACGGCGCAATATTATCTGAAGATGCTTTGTTTGAAGATTGGCAACATGATGGTACGCCGACAGTATGCTTTCGACTTCAAAGTGCTATTCAAAAACGCAAAATAATAAAGAAAGGGGTATTACTGCTACCTCAATATTTATCTATGCTGATACGCACTTTTATGACCGCAATATCTAGAGAATATATTAATGCGAAGTACTGGCATAACACTGTGGTCATTAATACGGGGGAAATTTCAGCGGTAGACTTTGCGTTAACCGCTGAAATGAAGAACCATTTATTTGAACTTGGTTACGAAACCACTAAAGAATTTCTTCCCAAAAAGTGCGCCGCTTTTCAATCTTTTAAAGTGGCTTCTACTGGCTAGAAATTACTTTAGACTGGCTTTTTAAATGTTGTAAAAGTCTTTGTACCAATCGACGAAGTTTTTAACACCTACATCGATAGACGTAGACGGTTTATAGCCTGTGTCATTAACCAGTGATGATACATCCGCATAGGTATCTGGAACATCACCAGGTTGCAATGGTAAAAGCTCTTTATTCGCTTCAACACCCAGTGAAGCTTCTAAGGTTTCGATAAATTTAAGCAAATGCACAGGGGTTTGTGCACCAATGTTATAAACCTTATAAGGCGCTTTACTAGAGCTAGGATCTGGCGCACTCGCATCCCAACTTTCGTTTGGCTTCGCTACGTTATCAAGTGAGCGAATTACCCCTTCAACGATATCGTCAATGTAGGTAAAGTCTCGTCTGTGATTACCGAAGTTGTAAACCTGTATTGTTTTACCTTCTAATATGGCCTTAGTAAATTTAAATAGCGCCATATCTGGGCGCCCCCAAGGGCCATATACGGTGAAGAATCGTAATCCAGTGGTAGGAAGGTTATATAGATGGCTGTAGGTGTGCGCCATTAGCTCATTCGCCTTTTTTGAGGCAGCATATAAACTTACTTGGTGATCGACGTTATGCTGTTCTGAGAACGGCATAGTTTCGTTAGCACCATAAACAGAACTTGATGATGCATAAACTAAATGACCTACTTTGTTATGGCGACATCCCTCAAGAATATTCATGAAGCCAACCAAGTTAGCATCTACATAAGCATTTGGGTTTTCAATTGAATACCTTACCCCTGCCTGCGCCGCCAAGTGCACCACTTTGTCGAATTTTTGATCTTCGAATAAGGCCGCCATTTCAGGACGTTCTTCAACACCCATTTTGATAAACGTAAAGCGCTTGCCTGCAGCAGAATTCTGAATCTGCTCTAATCTGGCATGTTTAAGGGCGATATCGTAATAATCGTTAATGTTGTCAATCCCAACAACATCGTCACCGCGATTAATTAAATATTGAGAAACTGCTGCGCCAATAAAGCCTGCAGCGCCGGTAACCAGAATTTTCATAAAAGTCCTATTTTCTATTTTTCCATTTCACGCTTTAACAGTGCATGAACGTGCTCAATTGGGATAGCATAAGAAATGCCTGAAGGATGCGTTAATGCACTTTCTTTACTGTCTCTAACGTAAACTTTATTGATGACCGCGAAGACCTCCCCCGTTTCAACATTAACAACTGGGCTACCTGAATTTCCTGGATAAGCGGTCACATCTAATTGATAAATCAAGTCTGGATTCTTAAGTCTATCAAGACTTTTCGCAGTAAGCGATCTCGCATTGTTTGAAGGCATATAATCAGGCGTAATGGTTGCCACTATGCCTTTATGTACAGCAGGGAACAATCCTAATGCTCCTCCCAATGGATAACCAAAAATCGCAAGCTCCGTGCCGGCGTCAACTAAGGTGTTATTGGCTAATTTAAACGAAGGGAAAGGATTATTAACCTTTAGTAAGGCTAAATCATGCTTTTCATCAATGGCCAGTATTTCTACTTTATCAAAGCGTACTTGTTTGCCATCTGGCAACATCACAACGAAATGTTCGACTATAGTAGGGTCTAGCTCTTCGTCAACAACGTGGTAGTTTGTAACAACGTGTTTACCATCGCCAACAACAAAGCCTGTACCTTTAATTTGAGGTGTTGTGTGTTTCAAAGGGCTATGTAACGCAATGGCCACCGTAGATTTTACCGAGCTTTTAGTCAGCTCAACGAGATTTTTTGCTAGCGCTTGAGTCGATAAAATACAAGCTGTTATGAATACGCATAGCATTAAAGCTCTACTTTTTGAGTCTGTTTTCACGATGCACCTTTGGGTTAATCGATATCAATGTAGACATCAGGAAAAATATAACTAACAGTTTCACTTATATTTACTAATAAATACAACTACAAAAATAATACGTTCATAATATTAGGAATACAATCTATACTGCTTAGATGTTGCACTGCTTAGGTTGCAGATACCTTTATAGCCTTTCTGGATGTATGGTCTTTATAAATAGGTACGAATTAACATGCAAAAAAGGAAATTAATTTCTACGATCCAAACTATATTTGGAAAAAAAAGTAGAATATCAAAAGCATTAAGTGGATATCAAAAGTTACAAGAGGTCAGAGAAATCTCTTCGCACTTTTCTGCGTATTTAACACCACTTGTCGCAAGCAATAAGGATTTAAAAGAACAATCTTACGGCATTAGACATCAAGTCTATTGCGTAGAAGAAGGCTTTGAACCAGAAAGAGAATCAAAACTAGAAATTGACGAGTTTGATGCTTACTCTACAGCTTGCATGATTGAACATAAAAAAACACATCGTTTTGCTGGTACAGTTCGACTCGTTCGCCCGCAAAAAGAAGATGAATTATTACCTATTGAAAAATATTGCCCCTCTTCGATAACCCATCCAGAACTTAACCCAGCAAATTTTAAGCGTACCGAAATTTGTGAAGTATCGAGATTAGCAGTACCTGAAGAATTTCGCCGTCGTAAAAGCGATAAGTTTGATGGTGCATCTACAGGTGTGATCAATACATCGACGTACTCGGAAACTGAACTTCGATGTTTCCCCTTTATTGCTATCGGGCTTTACCTTGCCGCGGCGTCCATCTCAATCAATTCGGGTATTAAGCATACCTATGTAATGATGGAACCACGTCTAGCTCGTTCAATGCGCTTCATTGGCATAAAATTCGAACAAATAGGCCCAGTGGTTGATTATCATGGAAAACGCGCCGCTTATTATATAACGCCCGAGATGCTACATAAGAACCTACCTAAAGGTTTTGCCGCAATGTTTAAGCATATCCAAGCTTCACTTGGGCACGATATTGCGAATAATGATATTTCCGCTAGAAACGCCGATAAAATTGTCGAGTTTATTTACAGATCTTTTTCGACCAAATTTATTAGCCAGCAAAATCAACAACTTAAATAGTGGCACGCTAACTGCTTTGTAAAAATGCAATATTTAGATCGCTGCATACTTACGGAGAGCAGAAATGAAAAAGTTACTACTTACAACGATTACAGCTGCGGGTTTAGTGCTTAGTGGACAAGCCGCAGCTACCCCTTTTTATCTTGATTTATCTGACGATGCGACTGTTAATCCTTTAGGTCCTATCGAACAGCTTGACCTTTCTTACAATTCTTACACTGAAGTTAATTTGACAAATGGTGAGGTGACTACACGTGGTGGAGCATCTTTAATCGGTTATAACTTTGGTGGCCAATTAGCGTCTCCTGTTTATGACGATTTTGCTGATATGGTTTTAGACGGTACCGCTATACAAAACACTTTTACCTACACGCCTTCACCAGGTGGTTTAGGTGTTGACTTCACTACGTTCCCTTTTTCTCAAACACGCTTATCGTTTGACCTTGCACTAGAAGGCGATTTAGTTTCTGGTGTTGGTGTTGATTACACTGGTGGCTCTCTTGATATTTATGCTTACGACGTTTCTGACCCATTCAACCAAGATTCAGGTACTTCGTTCCTAAGCGGCCCTGTATTGTTGATGAGCACTATGTTTAGCTACAGTAGCATTAACATTGGTGAGCAGGTTGTAGAAAGTTTGGTGACAGATTCAAGCCTAACTGCTGCTGGCGCTGAAGTATTTTACTTCTCTAATGTTGCAGGTACAGTTTTCACTTCTTTCCAACAGTATATTGAAGATACCTTGACTGATATCGTGTTAAGTGCTGCACAAACGGTTTCTATTGATGAGTTAGAAGCTAATATTGCTGCTCCTTTAGCAGTAAGCGCTGACGGTACCACAGTTTTAGTATCTGATGATCACACTGCTGCAGTTACTTTCCAAGTGGCTGAGCCATCAACAGTTGCTGTATTTGGCCTTGGTCTTATGAGCATGTTTGGTTTTGCTCGCAGACGTCGTCAAAAATAAAATTTTGATTACATTTTAATCTATTCAAAAACCGCTCTTTATAGAGCGGTTTTTTTTTAAACATTTAATCCAGATATACACGCTCTATACCGATTTAATTGTTCATATTATCTTGTATATTTATTTTGATGCGTTAGTTTAGTGTAAAGAAATAATAAGGAAATTAATGTGGATACTTCAGTCAAATTAGCGGTTTTAACCTCCCTTCTACTTTTGAGCCTTACTGCGTGCAGCCCTAAATCGACTACCGAAGTACTTATTGATGCTGAGCTACTAAAACAAGAAGGAAAGTATCAAGAAGCGTCTATAGCTTTAAAAAACATCATTAAAGAAGAGCCAAATAACTTAGCGGCAAGGGAGTCCTTAGGTTTAATCTACTTAGAGCAAGGCCTCTATTCTGCGGCGAGAAAAGAGCTCGTTCGCGCTGATACCGCTTTATCGCCGAATGGCGTTGTATCCCTTGCAGAAACATATTTATGGCTTGAGTCATTCGACGAACTACAAAAACTATCTATCCCAAACACTGACGAGAATACTGAAAGCTTTTTAGAATTAGCAATATATAAAGCGATTGCAACTTATAATAGTGGTGGAAAGTTCAGAGCGGCAGCGAGCTTTTCTCGTCTCACTGAAAGTGACTCGTTAAAAATTTCCCAACTGGCAAAAGCTTACTTGGCCATTCAAAATAATAGAATTGGGGATGCAGTTGATTACACCAATAAAAGTGTAGAAGCTCAACCAGACTTTATCGCAGCACTTCAGTTAAAGGCTATTTTAGAGGCAGTCGAAGGGAAATGGAGCCTCGCTATTCAAACTTTAGAGGGCTTGCTTGAAAAAAGAGCTCATGACTACAAAATCAAGCTAAAATTAGCAGACGCATTAGTCAATAATAAAGAATACGATAAAGCTGAACCCTTTGTTAATCAACTTTTGTCACTTTCGGCAAATCACCCTTATTTTAATCAATTGAAAGGAACAATTGAGTTTTCCAAAAATGACTTCGAGAGTGCGCTGATATACCTCGATACCGCAATAAAAAATGGCCGTTCAAACTCTGTCACACGACTTCTAGCTGCGCTAGCAAATTACTATGAAAATAATTTAGAACAGGCATATCAAAACTTAAAGGTAATAGTAGAAACCTTACCACCAGAGCATTTTTCTCATAAGCTTTATTCAATAGTTCAGGTTCAATTAGGTTATAGCAATGACAACGATGAGTCTTTAGAGGATATTGCGACTATTCCCGTTGGCGAAGCGCTCTACTTAGCAAAGTCTTCTTCTTTACTTATTCAAGAAGGTGAAATTGCGCAAGCCAAAAGCATGATAGAACAGATAAACACAGATGATGTACAAGACGCTGAGCTTTTAAGAAGTATTGGCCTTTTAAAAATACTTACTTCCGATACAGGAATAGATGAATTAGAGAACAGTTTTCAACAGGATCCCGATTCCGAAAAATCCTTTCTTGTACTGGCATTCGCCTACCTTAATGCAGAGCAATTTGATAAAGCTGAACAACTAGCAGTAGATTGGTTAGAGGCTCACCCCAACACAGTATCGGCACTGCATATTCAAGCGCAAGCGAGCTCACATACCAGCAACGCCAATAAGGTAACTGGCATCTACAGCAAAATTCTTAAATTAGAACCTGAACATATTTCTGCAAACTTGTTTTTCGTCGAAAAAGATGTGCGAAATAACGACTTGGCTTCAGCTAAAGCTAAGATTGAATCATTAGTGAATTATCACCCCCTTGATATGGTTGTCCTTATTCGACACTTTCAGATTCAAAAAGAACTTGAATATTACAGCGCCGCATTAGAACCGTTCAAAAAAGCGTATAATTCATCGGATGATATAAAGTATGCATTGCTTTACGCAGGTGCCCTGGCAGAGCTAAATAAAACAGACGAACAGCTTTCTGTATTAGCAAACATTCATAGCAAGGCGGAAAACGAACCAAAATATTGGATGATGCTAGCTGATGCTTATTGGGAAAAAAAGGACTTTGTGAATGCCGCACATACACTTGAAAAATGGCGAGGACTAGAGCAGAGCACTAAAGCCTTTTTAAAGTCTATTGAGTTGGCTGAAATCACTAGAGACTACAAAGGTGCTCTTGAACTTGTGGAAGAGGGAATTTCGCTATTTCCTGACCAAACACAACTTAAACTGATTAAGGCTCGCATTTTAATTTTAGATGGTGATATTGAACAAGCCACTACCGTCTTCGACTCACTCAGCCCAGCGATAAAAAGCTCAACACTAGGACTAACAGTACAAAGCAAACTGTTGATCGCAAAGCGAAAATATTCAGAAGCAGTTGATGTGATAGATAGAGTTTATCAAAAAGTGAAAAGCCAGGAAGTCGCGTCTATCCTATACACTGCATTATTTAGAGCCAATAAAGAAGCAGAAGCTCTAGCATTTAGTGAAAAACATCTTTCGATAGCGCCAAGCCACAATAAAATTCGTTTATTGGCCGCCAATCAACAAATGTATTCTGCACCGAATAAATCAATTACTCATTATAAGTACTTGGTAGACAACGAAGCAGTACAAAGTCCATTGGTATTAAATAATTTAGCTTGGCTTTTAAGTGAAGCGCAAAAATATGATGACGCTTTAGTGTACGCAGACAAAGCTCAAGCTATACTTCCAGAGAATCCTTCGATAATGGCAACCCGTGGTAAAATTTTACTGCAACTAGACCGAATAGATGAATCGTTAGACCTACTCGAGAATGCGTTTAAAACTAGCGCAAACTCCCCCGATATTGGTATCGATTATGTTGTTGCACTTTTGAAAGCTAAAGATAAAAGTGAAGCCCAAAAGGTATTAACGCAATTAAAGCCAAAAACTCAAGAGCACGAGCGTAGGATTGACGAACTGAAGGTTCAGACAAGTCTTTAATAATTAATAAAACGAGATATCTCATGTTCAATTATAACGAAGCGTTCTCGAGAAATATCGGCTGGGTAACGGAAGCTGAGCAAGAAAAAATTAAAAATACCAAAGTAGCTATTGGCGGATTGGGTGGCGTTGGAGGCGATCACGCCATCGTATGTGCTCGAATGGGCATTTCAAATTTTCATATTTCTGATTTAGACGAGTATGATTACGCCAACTTCAATCGTCAGGCCGGTGCTTTTGTATCTACAATTGGTGAAGAAAAGTCAGTTGTGATGGAAAAAACCTTAAGAGACATCAACCCTGACGCGCAGATAAAGAATTTTGACAGAGGGATTTCGCTCGAAAACCTTGAAGCCTTTTTAGATGGCGTTGATGTATACATAGATAGTTTGGATATCTTCGCATTAGAAATTAGAAGGCAAGTCTTTCGCCGCTGCTATGAATTAGGTATACCCACTATTACTGCAGCCCCAATGGGGATGGGTACGGCTATGCTATGTTTCAAACCAGGGGGCATGTCCTTCGACGAATACTTTGCTATGGTTGACGCCCCCAACGGTGCTGACGATGCCACTAAGGAGCGATACTTCGAAGATAATATTGTTCGCTTTGTGATAGGCGTTTCCCCATCAGTACAGCAAAGACATTACCTCATTCAAAATTCGTCAGTAAACTTCATGAAAAAGAAGGTGCCCTCAACATGTATGGGTATTTCGTTAGCGGCGGGGGTATTGTGTACCAATGTGCTGAAACTTCTACTAGATAGAGGTGAAGTTGTCTGTGCTCCTAAAGGCCTTCACTTTGACGCTTACCGAAATAACTTAATAAAGACATGGAGACCTTGGGGAAACAGAAACCCTTTGCAAAAATTTATGTTTAAGAAAGTGAAACAGATTTTAGAAGAAAGTAAAGATACATAACCATGCCATCTACATTGCAACTTATAAAATCTGACTTAAAAAGAAAACAGGAAATTTTTCATCAAGATGGCGCTGAAATTTCATTACTTAGAACGTGCCTTACTGATGGAACTAGTGCTAATATCCTTTTCCGCTTAGCTGGCAGGTGTGCAAAAACGAAAATTTTGGCGCCTATTGCTTTAATAATTCAACATGTAAACAGGGTCTACAACGGCTGTGTAATTGGCGTAAGTGCAGAATTTGGTGAAGGTTTCGTCATTATGCATCCTATCGGCGTGGTTATAAATTCCAAAGTTAAGGGTGGTATCAATATCACTGTAGAAAGCGGTGTCGTAATGGGTGATGAAAAAGGAAAGTCGCCCACTCTTGGAAGCCATATATTTATTGGTGCTGGCGCTAAAGTTTTTGGCCCTATCACTGTGGGTGATAATGTAAAAGTAGGCGCTAATGCAGTAGTAGTAAAGGACGTAGAGTCGAACAAAACTGCACTTGGTATTCCCGCGAAATCAAAGTAAGCATAAATGAAGTATATTGAAATTTTATTCTGGGTCGTCTCTTTGGCTATTATCTATAGCTATGTTATCTATCCTTTCATATTAATACTGGTCAGCGCGTTGGTTCAATGCGTTAGAGACACCCGTTATACGCTAATTAAAAAAGAACGGCGTTTAGATACATCTGATGACTCTTCAGTCACTATTGTTATATCTGCATTCAACGAAGAATCATGTATTAAAGAACGCATTGAAAACTTACTCGCTTTAGATTATCCGGCAGAAAAGCTCAATATCTTCGTTGCGTCTGACGGGAGTACGGACAATACCAATTCTATTTTGGCATCCTTTGACGACCCTCGACTAAGTACTTTTTGCTTCGAGGAGAATCGAGGCAAAATTAATGTATTAAATGATTTGATGGAACGTGTTACTTCAGAAATAACTATTTTTTCAGATGCAAACACTGCCTTCGAAAAAGACGCGGTTACGCAGCTTGTCATGTCTATCAATCAGAAGGGGGTTGGCGCTGTGTGTGGTGAGTTAGTTCTCGTTGATGCACATTCAGGAGATAACAAAGACAACCTTTATTGGAAGTATGAACAAGTACTGAAATTCCATGAATCAAGGTTAGATGCTCTATTGGGAGCGAATGGCGGCATTTATGCCATTAAAACTGAATTTTATATACCTCTGCCAAGCAACACGATTATCGATGACTTCTGTATTGTGATGAATGTAGCGCGACAAAATCAATCTGTGGTTTACACGCCAGAAGCAAAAGCAATAGAAGAGATAGCCCCGAGCATGCAAGAAGAAGCCAATCGTCGCGTACGCATCGGCGCAGGTAATTACCAAGCTTTTGCCAGGCTTACTTGGTTGCTCAACCCTAAATATAAGTGGCGATGGTTTTCCTATATAAGTCATAAAGTTATTCGTTGGTTTGTACCACACTTTATGATCCTCTCTTTCTCTACAAATTTCGCTTTGCTTTGGCATAGCCATTCGATTTACACTTATCTTTTTAGCGCGCAAGTTACATTCTATTGCCTATGGCTAATTGGAAGCCTTAAGCTTTAAAAAAACATACCTATTGTTAGTGGTTTAGTCTCATTAATAACGTTTTTTGTATCCATGAATATATCGCTCTTTCGCGGCTACATTAGATATTTAACAAGCAATTTATCTGCTACTTGGCAAAGGACATCTCGATGATTGCAGTTTTTGCAATAATTTTACTTACACTTTTCATAGCCGCTTTTATTTTCATTGTTAGAAAGAAAAAAATGCAAAGTTGGCTATGGAACTATACCAAGAGCCAATTTTCGACAACGCCAGAGCATTCTGGTACGAAGCATGTCATGTTTTGCTTCGTGGACCATTATGAACCTCAATGGCTTAACAAAGATAATATTGAATTAGAAAGAAAACGTGTTGACCGTTGGATGTCAGATTATCCATTAATGGCATCGAAGTTTACTGATTCAGATGGCTGTCATCCCAAACATAGCTTTTTCTACCCAGAAGAAGAATATAGAAAAGAACACCTCGACAAAATTTCAGACCTTTGTGCTAAGGGATTCGGCGAAATTGAAATTCACTTACACCATGAAAATGATACAAGTGATAATTTGAGAAAGACCCTGTCGGGATTTGCGCAATGCCTTCATGAAGAACACGGCGCATTAAGCATTGATCCTCAAACAGGAAAGCCTACCTATGCTTTTATTCATGGAAACTGGGTGTTAGATAATTCACACCCTGAAGGTCATTGGTGTGGTGTGAACGATGAGTTAATTGTATTAAATGAAACGGGCTGTTATGCCGATTTCACATTCCCATCACCAGATACGTCTCAACCTGCCATGCTTAATACTATCTATTACGCAAAAGATGATCCTGAAAAACCAAAGTCGTACGAAACCGGCAAGCCAATAGAAAAAGGTGGACGAGCATGGGGCGACCTACTCCTTATCCAAGGTATTTTAGGGCTGAATTGGAAGGTTAAGAAAAAAGGAATTTTCCCTCAAATCGAAAATTCTGATGTCAGACATACTTTCCCCCCTACCCCAAACCGCGTCGATTTGTGGGTTGACCAGGGTATTCACGTAAAAGGAAAGCCTGAGTGGGTATTTATCAAAATTCACACTCATGGTGCGCAGGATGGGGATATGGATACGCTTTTAGGGAAACCTGTAGAAGCAATGCATCGCCACCTTAATGATAAATACAACGATGGCGATAACTATCTTCTTCACTATGTTTCGGCTCGAGAAATGTACAATATAATCAAAGCTGCAGAAGCTGGCGAAGAAGGTAACCCCAACGCATACAGAGATTATATTTTACCCTCACCATCATTTAAGCGGCTTTAAGTTTGACGATGTCTCGTATTAAGAAGAAATTCGGAAACTTGTTAGGGCTGGACAAGTATTTTTGGTCATCTAGACCAAATGGCTTATACAGTGTTAATTTCCATAGGATTGGAGATAGTGCAGATACGCAATTTGACCCTTGTGTTTATTCTTGTTCCACAAAAGAATTAGAACAGCACCTCACATTTTTTAAGAAACACTTTCGAATAATTAGTTTAAGCGCCCTTAGCGAATACCTTCGTACTAACAAGGCCATCAATGAAAGAGTGATGTGTATAACATTTGACGATGGTTATATAGATAATTACAGTAATGCACTCCCTATTCTTAAAAGCCATAATGTAACAGCAAGTTTCTTCATCGCAACAGGCCTAATAGGAAACAGCGTCGTTCCTTGGTGGGATAAAGCTGCCTATTTGATTAAAACTTATAACCCAAAAGCAATCAAACTCTCTGGTTGGTCTGATAAGGTCATTAACCAGCATGATGGTGATCACTTTATCAGAGCGGTTTTAGCGTCAATCAAACACTGCAAAAGCGCCGCCGAAGAACAAATCAAAGAATTAGAGGCATTCTTTAATCATTCAGGTTCATACCCAGAAGCAGAGTTTATGGACTGGAGTCACTTACAAGTACTTATAGATAATGGTATGGAATTAGGTGCTCACTCCCATAATCACGATATTCTTACAAAGCTAACCACTGATGAGCTGTTTTACGAGCTTAGTCATTCAAAAGCGCTTTTAGAGTCGAATTTGCAATGCAAGATTTCGGCATTTTCATACCCCGTAGGAAATCGCTCAACGTATGATGATAATGTTGTGGATGGCCTTAAAAACAATGGTTATGAACTAGCTTTTAATTTTCAATCAGGCATCAACCAACTTCCTTCTTCTTCACCTTACGATTTACATCGATTCCCAATTGCGCCTGGAATGAGTGAAGCCGATTTGATGCAGATGTTTGGTTATGCCAGGAAGTTTTAAAAATGAGAATTATCCATTGCGTAAGTAGTCTGCAAGTGGGCGGTGCTGAAAAGTGCGTTAAAAATTTAGTGTCGAGACAAAAAGATAATGGACTGGACGTTTCTGTTTTAT
>MDTG01362747.1_pt1 | contig 14113 bp, 10 predicted proteins | sample 811421 | NCBI WGS metagenome assembly MDTG01 (sample SAMN05326645, study PRJNA326480) | marine metagenome | isolation source: seawater | place: Pacific Ocean: South East | collected 2011 | reverse complement strand
GTGCGCGCGGCCGAGGCTGCCGAGGCCCAGGCCGCGGAGACCCAGCGCGGGGACGTCGTCGCCGCCTGGTCCTCGGGCGAGTTCGACATTCCCGACCCGGTCGAGCCGCCGCCGCTGCGCAAGTCGAAGCCCGCGCAGACCCAGCCAGAGGAGGAGCTCGAGCCAGCGGCCGAGGCGTCGCCAGAGGACTCCAGCGAGGCCGACGAGGGCCCGCGGCGGCCCGAGCAGGCCGCGCCGCCGCCCCCGACCCTCCCCCGGGCGAGCACCGCCCAGATCGCGGCCGCCGACGCGCTCTCGCCCAGCGTCGACGGGCCCAACTGGGTCGACGCCACCGCGCCCGACGACGACACGCGCACGGAGCGGCTCGATCGCTTCGACCTGCCGGCCGATGCGCCCTTCCCCAGCGAGCGGGCGCCGATCGCCGAGGACTTCACCCCCACGGCGCCCTTGCGCCAGAAGCTCGACCTCTCCTCGAGCAGCGACGAGCTGGGCGTGTTGCCCGAGGCTCCTCCGACCCACTCTCAGCCCCTGGCCTCGGCCGCTCCCTCGCTGCACCAGCTGGGGGCCTTCCTCAACGAGAGCTCGGAGGACTTCCTCAACAGCACCATGCTCGAGGACCTCGAGATCCCCGACGCGGAGGGAGGCGGGATCGGCGCGGCGCTCAGCGCGGCCAACGAGATCAGCTTCGAGGGCGACGAGGACGAGCTGGCCCGTCTGCTCGAGGAGAGCTACCGCCACTACCAGCGCGGCGTCGGGCGCAAGGTCTTCCTCCCCCGGCGCAACCAGCCGCCTCCGCCCCGGCCCGCCGCGCCCCAGACCTTCCGGCTCGGCGGCGGCCCCGGCGGAGAGCCGCCCAGCCTGAGCCTGGGGGCCCAGCCGTCCCCCCCGGCGGCGCCGCCCCCCGCGGCCGAGGTCGACCCCTTCTCGCTGGATCCCTGGACGGGCCTCCCGCCCGAGCAAGCCGCCGGCTCCCGCGGCGCCGTGCGCGGACCTGCGCACCGGGATCCCTTCGCCAACGACCCCTTCGAGCTCGCGCAGCGGCAGTCCGCTCACCAGGTCCGGCGCGAGTTCGAAGGCCGCCTGCTCAGCCAGGGCATGGGCGGAATGCTGGAGCGTCGGCAGGTGCCCGCCGGCCAGCCCCAGGCGGTCCCCGTTCGCCTGCTCTACGACCAGGCTCGCCAGATCTTTGGGGCCTCCCTCGAGCCGCGCTTCCTTCCGGGCGATCGCTTCCAGCTTCGCGATGGGCGGATCTTCCGCATCGCCGCCAGCGAGCTGGTCTATATCGGTCAGCAGCCCGCCTTCCAGGAGATCGTGGCCGTCCACCTCGGCGCGCTGAATTCCCCGCTTCACGAGAGCTGGGAAGGCCAGTTCCCGCTCTGATCCTGGCGGGCCTGCCCCAGCGCGGGCAGCCGACCCAGGCGATCGTTGCGGCGGGCTCACGCCGGACATAGGATCCCGCCCTCCCACCCACATACGACACTCCCTGCTGAGGTGCAGCATGCGCGTAGGCGTTCCCACCGAGATCAAGCCCAACGAGTACCGCGTGGCCATGGTGCCCGCTGGCGTCGACGCCCTCGTGCGCGACGGCCACGAGGTCTTCGTCCAGAAGGGCGCGGGCGTCGGCTCGGGCCTCCTCGACGACGAGTTCGTCAGCGCCGGCGCCAAGCTGGTCGAGACCGCGGACGAGGTGTTCGAAGCCGCGGACATGATCGTCAAGGTCAAGGAGCCCATCGGCCCCGAGTACAAGCGGGTCCGCGCCGGCCAGACGGTGTTCACCTACTTCCACTTCGCCGCCTCGCGCGAGCTGACCGAGGCCATGGTCGCGAGCGGCGCGACCTGCATCGCCTACGAGACCATCGAGGACAAGCAGGGCCGCCTGCCCCTCCTGACCCCCATGAGCGAGGTCGCCGGCCGGATGGCGATCCAGCAGGGCGCCAAGTATCTCGAGATGCCCATGAAGGGCCGCGGGATCCTGCTCGGCGGTGTGCCGGGCGTCGAGCCGGCCCACGTGGTGGTCCTCGGCGGCGGCGTCGTCGGCGCCAACGCGGCGCGGATCGCGGCTGGCACGGGCGCCAACGTGTTCATCCTCGACATCGACCTCGACCGGCTGCGCTACCTCGACGAGATCATGCCGGAGAACGTGACCACCCTCTACTCGACCAACTACTCCATCGCCGACCAGGCGCGGAAGGCCGATCTGCTGGTGGGCGCCGTGCTCACCACGGGGGCGCGCGCCCCCGTGCTCGTCCCCCGCGCGCTCCTGGCCGAGATGAAGAACGGCTCGGTGATCGTCGACGTGGCCGTCGACCAGGGCGGCGCGATCGAGACCACCAGGCCGACCACCCACGAGGAGCCGACCTACGTCGTGGACGGCGTGGTCCACTACTGCGTGGCGAACATGCCGGGCGCCGTGGGGCGGACCTCGACCTTCGCGCTCACCAACGCCACCCTGCCCTACGCGCGCCGCCTGGCCGATCAGGGCGCGGCGGCCATGGCCAAGGCCGACCCCGGCTTCGCCAAGGGCATCAACGTCATCGGCGGCAAGATCACCTACCAGCAGGTGGCCGAGGCGTTCGAGATGGACTACACGCCCCTCAGCGACGTCCTCTAGCGAGACGCTGGCGTAGCCCGCCCGGGCCGGCCACCCTGGAGCGCATGTCGAGCCAGTCTGTGGTCGAGCAGCCCGGGTGGGACACGTGGTTGGCGCGCCTGCTCGTGGCGGAGGGGAGGCTCCCGCTCGCGGTGCTCCAGGAGGAGCTCGGCGAGGTCCGCGCGGGGCGCGGCGCGGGGCCGACCCTGGCGGCGCACCTCATCCGGCGGGGGCGCTTGAGCGCAGCCGACGTCGAGGGCGCCCTGCAGCGGGTGCGAGGGGGTGACTGCGCTCCTCTGGCGAGCGGGCGCCGAATGGGGCCCTATCGGCTCGGTGAGCGGCTCGGCGCCGGCGGAATGGGCGTCGTGTTCCTCGCGCAGCACGAAGAGAGCGGGGTTCAGCGAGCGCTCAAGCTGATCCCCAGCGGGAGCGACGCGGAGCTGCTCGAGCGCTTCCGGCGCGAGGGGGAGGCGCAGGCCGCGGTCGACGACCACCCCCACGTGGGTCGGGTGCGTGACGCGGGGGTCGCTCACGGCTACGCCTACATCGCCGCCGACTACCAGGCGGGCGGGAGCCTGAGCGATCGGCTGCGCGGAGGCGCCCTGCCCGTGGACGAGGCCCTCTCCATCGCGCGGGACCTCGCCGACGCCCTCGACCACGTCCACCAGCGCGGGATCCTGCACCGCGACCTCAAGCCGGACAACGTGCTCTTCGACGCCGAAGGGCGCGCCAAGCTGGTCGACTTCGGGCTGGCGCGCCTGGTCGACCACAAGAGCCTGACCGCCACCGGCGCCCTGATGGGCACCCCTGGGTTCATTCCCCCCGAGTCGCTCTTGGGCGGCGAGCCGGGCCCCCTCTACGACGTCTACGGCCTGGGCGCGCTGCTCTACCAGTGCCTGACGGGCGAGACGCCCTTCCCCGGCTCGACCGCGCTCGAGGTCCTCGACGCGACGCTCAATCAAGAGCCGCCCCGGCCCAGCGCGCTGCGCGCCGACCTGCCCCCCGAGCTCGACGTCGTGTGCGCGCGCGCCATGGCGCGAGACCCCGAGCAGCGCCTGCCCGACGCCGCGACCTTTCGCGAGGCCCTCGAGCGCATCCAGCGGGGAGAGCCGCTGCCCTTCAGCGACCTGGGGGGAGCGCGCCCGGTCGCCCTCCCCGCGCTCGCGGCGCTCTGCCTCTTGGGCCTGGGTGCGGCGGCCTTCGGTCTGGCCCTCACTTCGCGGGGCGCCGCGTCTTCCACCCCCGCGCAGGGCCCAAGGCCACGGCGGAGCGCAACTCCGCGGGCTCAGCCCGCTGGCCCTTGGGACCTGCCGCCGGCTGGGGTGAGCGCGCTCGAGGAGCTGGAGCGTCGTCGCGCTCGCCTCGGTCGCAGAGCGCAGCCGGGGGGCGAGCTCGCGGCGCAGTGGCGCGAGCGGCTCTGCGCCGAGGGAGCCGCCGCCCTCGCCGAGCTGCCGGCCCAGCCCCCCGTGACGCCAGAGCTGCGCCGGGCGCTCGAGGCGCGCCTGCGTGCGCTGGCGTGGTTGGCGGAGGTCCAAGGCGAGCCGACGACGGGGGACGAGGGGCGCGCCTTCGCGGGCGCCTTGCTGCAGCGGCTCTACCTGCACGAGCGGAAGGCCGCGGCTCCGCTGCAACGAGGACCGCTCACGCTCCTGCAGCGTCTGGGGGAGACCCGGCTCGAGGCGCCCCTCGCTCCGGCCGCGCGCCTCCTCAGCTGGATTCGAGATCAGCAGTACATCGTCGGCGGCCGCTCGAGCCTCCGCGGGGACCTGACGCGTCTGCTGCGGGTCCTGGTCCAGCTCGGCTTCGTGGAGTGGCCCAGCCACTACCGGGACTCGATCGAGGCGAGCTTGCCGGAGCTCGCGCCCGAGGACCCCTGGCTGACCTACATGAAGCTGCACACCGGCCGGCTGAGGGCGACCCCAGAGATCTACGCGCGGCTGCTGGAGGCGCCGCTGGGAGCTCGGCTGCGGGCAGAGCTGCTCCTGCGCGTGGCGGAAGGCCGGCTGCGTGGCCTGACCCTCGACCGCGCGGAGGCGCGCCTCCAAGAGGCCCAGGCGCTCGCGCCGCGCGCGCCGCGCGTCGTGCTCGTGAGCCTGCAGCTCGAGCTCGCAGCGCTCGCGAGCCGACTCCACGAGGGTGAGGACGTGCGGCCCCTGCTCGAGGCCATGGAGCCGCGGATCGCGGCTGCCAAGGAGCTGCTGGTCGAGGCGAAGATCGGGCAGGTCGAGACCGCCTGCGCCAACCACCTCGCCTGCGACGAGGCGGACCTGCGCTTCGGCTACCAGCTCCTCCGCGGGCAGACCCCGGACCCCCTGGAGCCGCTGAACGACTACCCGGGCCTCCGGGAGGAAGACCTGCGCAGGCGCCTCGAGCGCAAGCGCCAGGACCTGTTCTGGCTGGAAGACGCCCTGAGCAAGCTCGACCAGCGCTGAGGGCTGCGCCGAGCCTCAGGGTCGCGCAGAATCGCCGCCCCGTCGCCCCCGCTGAGGCCAAGCCCCATGCTCTTCGTCAACGACGTCACGATCCGCGCCGGCGGTCGGACCCTCTTCGATCAGGTCAGCTTTCGGCTCAACGAGGGGCAGCGCGTCGCGCTGGCGGGGCGCAACGGGCAAGGCAAGTCGACCCTGTTCCGCGCCCTGACCGGCAGCGTCGGGGTCGACGGCGGGAAGATCGAGCTCGACAAGGGCCGTCGGGTGGGCTACCTCCCGCAGGAGATCGAGGCTCAGGGCGACGAGCGGACGGCGGTCGAGGTCGTGCTCGAGGCCCTCGGCGAGGTCAAGGAGCTCGAGGCCGAGGTCGAGCGCCTGATCGAGCTGATGTGCGAGCGCCCCGACGACCAGCAGGTGATCGAGCGCTACGGGCGCGCGCAGGCCCGCTTCGAGGAGCTAGGCGGCTACGACGCCGACGCGCGGGCGCGCACGATCATGGATGGGCTCGGCTTCAGCCAAGCGCGGATGGACACCAAGGTGGCTGAGCTCTCGGGCGGCTGGCTGATGCGCGTCCACCTGGCGCGGCTTCTGCTCGAGCGGCCCGACCTGCTCCTGCTCGACGAGCCGACCAACCACCTCGACATCGAGGCCCGCGAGTGGCTGCTCGAGTTCCTGAAGGGCTTCGAGGGGGCGGTGCTCCTGACCAGCCACGACCGCTTCTTCCTCGACGCGCTCGTGGGGCGGATCCTCGAGCTGGAGATGGGCCGGGTCGAGGTCTATCACGGTAACTACACCCACTTCGAGACCGAGAAGCCCGCGCGCCGCGCGCGGCTCGAGGCGATGCACGAGCGCCAGCAGAAGGAGATCAAGGCGCACGAGGAGTTCATCGCCAAGAACCGGGCGCACCCCGCGACCTCGAAGATGGCTCAGAGCCGCCAGAAGCAGCTCGACAAGATCGTGCCGATCGTGCTCCCGCCCCAGCCGCCCAAGGACCTCCGCCTGCGCTTCGCCGACAGCGGCAAGTCGGGCCACGTCGTGTTCCGCCTCGAGGGCGTCGCCAAGCGCTACGGCGAGCTCGAGGTGTTCGCCGACGCGAACCTCGAGCTGGTGGCGGGGACCCGTCTGGCGGTGACGGGCGTCAACGGCGCGGGCAAGACGACGCTGCTCAAGCTCCTGGCCGGCAAGGAGGAGCCGAGCGAGGGCGCGCTCAGCCTGGGCCACAACGTGCAGCTGCAGTATTTCTCCCAGTACACCGACGACATCGACGAGGACGACGCGCGCACGGTCCTGCAGTGGATCGAGGAGGCGGCCCCCGACGAGCCGCCGGTGCCCCTGCGGACGCTGCTGGGCAGCTTCCTCTTCTCGGGCGACGACGTGTTCAAGCCGGTCCGCGTGCTCTCGGGCGGGGAGCGCGCCCGGCTCAAGATCGCGCGCATGCTCCTGCGCCCCGGCAACGTGCTCGTGATGGACGAGCCGACCAACCACCTCGACCTGCACAGCCAGGGCGTCCTGCTCGAGGCCCTGCAGCGCTTCGGCGGCACGGTGATCTTCGTCAGCCACGACCGCGTGTTCGTGCGCGAGCTCGCGACCGCCGTGCTGCACATCGCCGACGGACGCGTCGGCTTCTACCCCTGCGACTACGAGCAGTTCCGCTGGAAGCAGTCGCAGGAGGCCTGAATCAGGCGGGCAGGACGAGGAACTTCTCCCCGGCGGCGCGACGAATGCAGAGCTCCAGCTTCGCCTTGCGCTCGCTGCGGTAGTCGGGCAAGTGGATCGGAAGCGCTCACGGGACCTCGGGCGACGGGGCGGCCTCTTCGGCCGCGGGCTCGGCGCCGGGCAAGCCGAGCGCGGCCAGGACGACCAATCCCAAGCCGATCCAGAGCAGCTCGCGCACGCGGCGGAGGAGCGAGAACGCGACCGCGGCGACCTGGGTCAGGCCGAAGGCGAGGAAGAGCAGCACGTTGCCGCCCTCCTGCGCGCCCAGGCTGCCCGGCAGGAAGAACCCCGCGGCCTTGACGACCGTGGCCAGGGCGCCGATCGCGATCACGACCTCGGGGGACAGGGGCAGGCCGAGCAGCCAGGCGAACACGGCGACCTCTGCCACTTCGCAGGACCACCCCCCGTAGAAGAGCAGGGTCGCGAGCCAGAAGCGGCGGCCGTCCTGCTCGTAGAAGGCGTTCAGGTTCGCGTCCAGGCGCTCGAGGCCCTCGCGCTCGCGCTCGACGTAGCCCTCGAGCACGCCGACGCGCTGGGAGAAGCGCTGGAGCAGCTTGCCCAGCCCGTAGCGCTGGGCGGCATAGGCGATCCACATGCTCCCGCTGGCGAAGAGCAGGCAGAAGGCGGAGGCGCCGAGCAGCGCGGGCAGGCTCTCGGCGGCGCCCTTGGCCAGGGCGGCGCAGGCGATGCCGGTCAGGACGAACAAGATCTGGGCCACGGTCATCGCGGTCTTGCCGACGACGACGCTGGCCAGGCCCTCGGAGCCGGGGATCCCTTCGCGGGTCAGGAGCAGCGCCTTGACCGGCTCCCCGCCCATGTAGGCCGAGGGGATCGTGTTGTTGAGCGCCTCGCCGGCCTGGCGGATCAGGAACAAGCGCGCGAAGGAGAGCTGGGGGCGCTCGCGGAAGCAGAGCACCCAGGCCCAGGCGTCGAGCAGGTAGATCCCCAGCGAGGGGAGCAAGAAGAGCAGCGCGCCGGGCCCCAGGGCCTGGAGCTGCGCCAAGACCGAGCGGGGGCCCGCTTGCCACACCAGGGCCGCGAAGATCCCCGCGCCGAGCAGGAAGAGCCCCAGCTTGAGGGCGGTCTTCACGACGCGGGGGCGCGCTCGCTTCGCGCCACGGCCAGGAGCGCGAGCCAGAACACGTGCGTCCCGCAGGCGATCACGCCCAGGAGCAGGTCGAAGCGCCCCGTCGCCGCCGCCAGGATCACGAGCAGCGAGAAGTCGCGGTTGGTGACCTTGTCGAGCAGCCTGCGGATCCTGCCCTGAGGACCGCCCGCGTCGCCGAAGGTCAGCCGATAGACGACCAGGAAGCTGAGCAGCCCGCCTAGCGCCGCGACGGCGCCGAGCCCCAGCGCCAGGGGTGCGCCCAGGAGCGGGACCGCGGCCCAACCGAGCACGCCGAACAGGATCACGTGAACCACGTTGTCGAGCGCGATGTCGAGGCGGGCGCCAAGGGGCGAGAAGCGGTAGGTCAGGCGCGCGATCTCGCCGTCGACGCAGTCGATCGCGGCCGAGAGCTGGAACACCAGCGCGCCCAGCAAGGCCAGCTCGAAGCGGCGGGTCGCGATCAGGGCCACGCCGACGAGGCCGACCAGAAACGAGATCAAGGTCACCGCGTTGGGCGAGATCCCGGTCCCGACCAGGGCGCGGGTCATGAGGCGCGAGAGGGGGCGGTTGACCCAGGTGTCGACCAGCCCGTCGCAGGGATTCTCGAGCGAGCGCAGCAGCTGCTGGCGCCGGCGCGGCGCGTCGGGCGCCAGATAGAGCCCGGCGGCGGCGGGGTCTTCCCCGCGGGCCAGCGCGGCCGCGGCGGCCTTGTCGATCACGGCGCCGCCGTCGACCCGCGGGACGAGGGGGACCTGGTCTTCGTCGCGGTGGATGTCGAGCGGCACCTCGCCCAGGCGCGGGTCGCTCGCGAAGGAGCGCAGCTCGGGCAGGCTGTCGGGGCAGGCCAGGACGTGCAGGGGCGTGCAGCCCGCGTGCTTCGCGGCGAGCAGCGACCGCTCGTAGCCCTTGAGGCCGAGCAAGGTCTCGCGCGCCTGGGGGCTGCGGGCGTCCACCAGCAGCGGACCGGGGCCCGTCGGAGCATCGCTCCGCTGGGCCGCGCCGCTGTCCTGCTTCTCACCCACTGCGGCGCTCATGCGTCGAGGGCCTCGACCTGAGGAAGCAGCTCCTCGCGGGCCTTGGCGAGGTCCTCAGCGAAGTCGATCTCGGTCCAAGGCAGGTCGCCGACCTCGGCGTAGCCGACCTCGAGTTGGGCCAGGGCCGCGTCGATCGCGTCCTCGTAGTCGCGCCCGACCTCGCCCGCCTCAGCCAGGCGCTCGAGCTCGCCCTTGAGCACCGCTTGGCTGGCGGGGGTCAGCTTGAGGAAGCCCACGCCCTCGCCGACCACGTCGCCCGGCTCGGGCTGCACGCGGCGCGCGATTCGACGCACCCGACCTTCGCGGGCCACGAGCATCATCTCTTCGCCGCCGGCCTCGCTGCGCGGGTCGAGCAGGAATGAGTCGGCCGGGGCCTCCTGGATCAGCCGCGCCAGAAGCGCGCGCGGGAAGAGCACGTCCGCGTCCATGATCACGAGGTCGTCTTCGCCGAAGCGCTCGGCGCCGCAGAGCAAGCTGAGGATCGAGCCGTCGGTGTAGCGCGGGTTGCTCACGAAGCACAGAGGAGGGCTCGGCGAGATCGCTTCGGCCGCCGCCCGCAGCTCGTCCTCGGCGAAGCCGACCACGAGGATCGCCTCGTCCACCAGCGGCTCCAGCGCCGCCAGCATGCGCGCCAGCAGGCTTCGCCCGCCGACCTCGTGCAGGCACTTTGGCAGCTCGCGCTCCCCCAGGCGTCGCCCGCGTCCAGCCGCCAGGATCAGGGCCTTCAAGCGCTGGCTCCCACGGGGCCTACCACGAGGGCCTGCTTCAGCGCGTCGATGAAGCGCTCGTAGTCGGCGTCCGACATCACACCCATGTTGCACACCCGGAAGGCCTGCTGGCGCAGGTCGCCCTGGCCGGCGTAGATCACGAAGCCGGCCGCGCGCAGGGCGTCGTGCAGGGCCTCGTAGCTCCAGCCCTTGGGGAGGCGGTAGGTCGTGATCGTGCGGCTGAGGTAGGCCTCGTCCAGGTAGAGCTCCAGGCCGAGCTCGGTGCAGCCGCGCCGCAGGAGCGCCGCCACGTGACCCATTCGCTCGACGCGCGCCCCGACGCCCTCGGCGAGCAGCTCCCGCAGCGCGACCTCGAGCGCGTAGGCGGCCTGGATCGCCGGCGTGAAGGGCGTGGAGTCGGCCTCTTGCTTGGCGTGATAGGCCGGCAGGTGCAGGTAGAGCGTGCGGGGCGGGTAGGCCGCCGCCTTGGCCATGAGCTCCTCGCGCGCGAGCACGAAGGACATGCCGGGCAGGCCGCGAATGCACTTGTTGGCGGTGCCCACCACGGCGTCCACGCCCCACGACAGGTCGAGCTCCTCGCCGGCGATCGCGCTGATCGCGTCGACCAGGAAGGTCTTCCCGCGCGAGCGACACACCTCGCCCAGGTCCTTGATCGGGTTGAGCAGGCCGGTCGTGGTCTCGTGCACGACGCCCGCCACGACGCCCACGCGCGGGTGCGCGTCGAGGGCCTTGGCCAGGGCGGCGGGGTCTTGCGGCGCGGTCCAGGGCTGATCCAGCACGTGATAGGGGATCCCGTGGGCCTGAGCGATCGCCTCGATCCGCTCGCCGTAGACCCCGTTGCGGAGCACGAGCAGCTCCTCGTCGGGGCCGATCAGCGAGCTCACGGCCGCCTCGAGGGAGGCCGTGCCCGACCCGCTGACCAGGACCGAGGTCCAGCCGCCCTGCGGCGCGAAGGCCTGCAGGAGCAGGTCGCGGATCGAGCGCTGGACCGCGAAGAACTCGGGCTCGCGGTGGCAGAGGTCGCCGCGCAGCTGAGCCCGCGCGACGCCCTCGCTGACGTTGATCGGGCCCGGGTTGAGCAGCAGGACGGGGTCGTCCTCCCCCTCGGGGCAGAAGCGTTGCTCCCAGGCGTTCAGGACTCACCCCGCAGGCCGCCGGCGAAGCGGGCGTGGATCTCGGGCGGCGTGTGGTGCACGCGCGCGAACTCGCGTGGATGATCCTCGGGCGCGATCCGGACCCGCAAGAAGGCCGGCCCCTCGGCGGCCACGAAGCCGGGCAGGGCGCTCTGGAGGGCGGCCGCGCTGTCGACGTCGGCCGAGTAGGGGTAGCCCGCCGCGGCGGCGATCCCCTCGATCGAGACGTCGGGCGCGACAGTCGGCTGGTTGCCGGTCGAGGCGTAGACGCCGTTGTCGATGCACACGTGCCAGAGGTTCTTCGGCTTCTGCGAGGCGATCAGGCACATGGCGCCCATGCCCATCAGCACGTTGCCGTCGCCGTCGAGGACCACGATCTTGCGCTCGGGCTGCGCCAAGGCGCAGCCGAGGGCGATCGAGCCGCCGAGGCCCATCGAGCCCAGCATGTAGAAGTGCTCGGGCTTGTCGCTGAGGTTGTAGACCTCGCGCGAGATGTAGCCGTTGGCGCACAGATAGGAGCAGTCGGGTCCGAAGGCCTCGAGCAGCGCCTCGACCGCCGTCCTGCAAACCAGATCAGTCACTAGAGCGCCCCCTTGCGGACCAGCAGCGCGACGGGCTTGTTGGTCTCCTTCAGGGTCTGGGTCGCCCAGTCCAGCGCCTCGAGGTGGGCGCTGGGCTCGGCGTCGTGCTCGAGCGTCCGGTGCGGCACCGCGAAGATGTCGAGGACCTGGGGCATCACCGGGCCCATGATGATGTGCTCCGGCGCGTCGACGCCCTCGTAGCCGCGCCAGGTGATCAGGAGCAGGGTCGGGATCTCGTAGATCTGGTGCAGCGAGATGATCGCGTTGATCGAGACCCCGAGCCCCGAGTTCTGCATGATCACGACCGGCTGCTTGCCGCCCATGGCGGCGCCGCCGGCGACCCCGAGGGCGACGTCCTCGCGGGTCGCGGGCAGATAGGGCACCTCGTCCTGCTCGTCGAGGTAGGCGAGCAGGCCCTTGACCAGCGAGCAGGGCACGCCGGTGAAGAAGTCGAAGCCTCGCTCACGCAGGGCAGCGAGGAACTCGGGCGGAGCGGTGACCGGCACGTGGGACTAAGCCTTCCAGGCCCGGCGGTAGTCCTCGAAGGTGTCGACCTCGCTCCAGCCCTTGTAGATCGAGACGCCCGAGACCTTGGTCCCGCGGTCGATCAGGTCCTGGAGCATGTCGGTCAACGAGGCCTTCGCGAGGGAGGGAGCCTCGTGGAAGGCGCCGCCCTGATCCGCCTCGCTGGCGGCGTTGTAGGCGTCGAGGAAGCGGCTGACGCCCTCGTGGCTGAGCATCAGCATGCCCGCGAACTCGCCGTTGGCGCCCTCGACCTGCTGGCCGAGCGCGAGCACCTCGTCGTCGGCGCCGGGCACGAAGCGCGAGTTGTCGCCGCTCGCGCCGTGCTTGGTGCGGACCAGGTCGGGGGCGCTCGGGCCCTCGTGCGGCTGGTCGTTGATCGCGTGGTCGACGGCGATCGCCACGTCGCCCTCGCTCTTGAGCAGCTTCTGCAGGATCGAGGGGTCGAAGAGGATGTCGCCGTAGAGCACGACCGTGCGGCCCTTGAGCTCGTTCTTGGCCGTCAGGAGCGAGAGCAGCTCGCCCTGGCTCTCCCACTCGTCGTTGTCGTAGGTGCGCACGCCGGCGCAGCGGACCGCGTCCTTCTGGTAGCCGCGCACGACCGCGATCTCCTTGATCCCGCAGGCGTTCAGGGCCGCCACCTGGTGCTGGAGGATCGTCTTGCCGCGCACCTCGAGCATGGCCTTGGGCTTGTCGGCCGTCAGCTCGCCGAGGTGCTTGCTGTCGCCCGCGGCGAGGATCACGCACTGCACGGGCTCGCCGCCGGCGGGCATGTAGCGCTTCTCGTCGCTGCGCATCTGCGGCACGCCGATGACCTCGTAGACCTCGGTCAGCTTGCAGATATCGGGCTCGACGTCGCCGCAGCGGCGGGTCTCGGCCAGCTTCTGGTAGGTGCTGCGCATGGCGCGCAGGGACGAGCGGAGGGCGTGGTTGGCGAAGATCACCAGCTTGAAGCCCGCCTCGTGCAGCTCGTCGGCGGAGACGTGGTTGTAGATCGTGGGCACGGTCACCAGCGGCGTGTCGCGGTCCCAGCTCTGCGCGAACTCCTTCAGCTCGGTGAAGTCGGGGTTCTTGCTGTGGACCAGGACCATGTCGGCGCCGGCGTCGGCGTAGATCTCCGCGCGGCGACGGGCCTCGTCCATGCCCCAGCCGGCGATGTAGGCCTCGGTGCGGGCGATGATCACGAAGTCCTGGCTGCGGCGAGCCTCGAGCGCGGCCTTGATCTTGCCCGCGTGCTCCTCGGGCGAGACCAGCTCGCGCTTGACCCCGGCGTAGAAGGAGCAGCGCTTGGGGAAGATGTTGTCCTCGAAGCACATGCCCGCGATCCCGTCCGCCTCGTAATCCTGCACGGTGCGGATCACGTTGATCGCGTTGCCGAAGCCGTTGTCGCAGTCGGCGATCACGGGGATGTTCACCCGGCGAGCCACGCGCTTGGCGGCGTCGAGCTGCTCGGCCATGGTCAGGATGTTGGCGTCCGGGACGGCGTTGGAGGCCGAGATCTCGAAGCCGCTGGCCCAGATCGCCTCGAAGCCGGCTTCCTCGGCGAGGACGGCGGCCAGGGGCGAGAAGGCGCCGACGGCGATGATGGGACCGGGCTGCTTGAGGCGGTCGCGGAGCTTGCGGGCAGATGCAGACATACACACTCGATCTTCGGTCGGCAGCTCTGGTCGGCGCGTCGGGCGCCCGGGGGCTGCGAGAGGGGCGCGGAGTGTACACCCCGCCTGAGACGCCTCAAAGCTCGAGGCACCAGCAGGAGAGGCCCGGCGAGGGTCGATCCGGACGCCCCGGCGTGGGACACCGAGGGCCCTTCGCTGGAGCCAAAGACCCGGGCCCCCAGCGCGACGAGCGCCGGGGGCCCAGGTGAGACACATACACGAAGAAACCCGGAAAGGTCGCCCGCCGAGCGGGCGAGGAAGGACGGACCGCTCCTTGCGGCCCTTGGTGGCTAGCGGGTGCGCACGAAGAGGTTGGTGACCCCGCCGACCTGCATGCCTCGCGGGTTCGAGGAGGTGCGGGTCGTGGTCGTGCGCACGTTCGAGAGGTTGGTCACGGCGCCGATCTGGTTGGCCGGCGTCCGCGGCTGGCGGTTCGCGAGCTCGGGGTCGGGAGTGAAGATCACGTCGATCTGCGGCGCGCGGGCCGCTTCCTGGGCGGCCCGCTGGCGGGCGGCCTCCTCGGCGGCGCGCTGACGGGCGGCCTCCTCCTCGGCGGCGCGGCGGGCGCGCTCCGCGGCCTCGCGCTGCGCCTGGGCCTGGGCCGCCGCAGGGCGGAG
>MDTG01373752.1_pt1 | contig 14114 bp, 3 predicted proteins | sample 811421 | NCBI WGS metagenome assembly MDTG01 (sample SAMN05326645, study PRJNA326480) | marine metagenome | isolation source: seawater | place: Pacific Ocean: South East | collected 2011 | reverse complement strand
TTTGCAAATAATGGAATTTTAGCTCCAGATATTGGATGGAGTTATTTTCAAACATCTCAGCAAGCATTTTATTTATTTGAAAATATATTAATTGACACATTAACAGTTGAGTCGTTAGATATTGTTGGAGCGTTTAAAAATGACATTTGCGTAGGATGGTCTTTTTTAAATCCTGGGGGATTTACAACTTTGCCAGTTATGGGTGCTGAATCAGATGGCTATTATTCTGATTATATGTATGAAGGTGAAGTCCCGCAATTTAAAATTTTTGATTTTTCTGAGAATGCTATTTATGATTTAGTTGCATCTGATGATGTTTTGTCATGGGAAAACAATTTAAATCAATTGTTTTATGGTGACAGCTATGCATATGTTGAGCAATTGATTCAAGAAATAAATTTGTATTCTGGGTGGAATATTTTTTCTTTAAATGTATTGCCTAGCGCACAAGTTTTATTTGATATCCTAGGGCCTATTCATGGAAGCTTATCGCAAGTTTTAGATGAAGGTGGTGCAGCTATATTTCCATCAGGTGATGGTTTTGCAGATAATATTGGTTTTTGGCAGTCAACAGAAGGTTATTTGATAAAGGTTTTAGATGATATTTTATTACCGATTTCCAATGAGGGTATTCTTGCATTACCTCTTGATATACCTTTGACATCAGGCTGGAACCTTATATCTTATCCTGCCCAAGCATCCAATGATATTGAGTCTGTTTTATCATCTCTTTTAGCTACCAATAATTTACAGCTTGTTTTTAATGAAGGCGGTAATGTTTATATTCCAGATTATGTTACTGGTGGCAATGCTGTAAACTCTATCATATCATTATTCCCAGATGAAGGTTATTATGTTAAGGTTGATAATAATGCATTACTCACTATTTCTGAGTCTGCTTTTGCTTTTGATGAGGATTTAATTATTGGAGAGAACAGCAGCAGAGATAATCACTTTATTCCAGTTTGGTCTGGCAATCCTTTCCAGCCTATGACTATTATAATGAGTAATGCGCAATGGGACGGATTAGGACTAGAGGCAGATGATGAGATTGGCGTTTTTGATGGCTCTGTATGTGTTGGAGCTTATGTTGTTCCAAATGGCGGATTTCCTGCAAACTCAAATGTAGAGATTGCAACTTCTAAGAATGATGGTTCTGGCAATGGTTATACAGAGGGGAATGCTGTTTCCTTTAGGGTGTGGCGTGATTTGCAAGAGGTAGATATTGATGCGGATATTAATATTTTTTCTGATCCATCGGGCAATGCTATAAATACTGTATTTGTTGCCTTGAGCGCTCCATCAGCTCAGATAGAGGTTAAGCCTCCTTCTGCTCCAAGAAACTTTACAGCAGCAGGTCAGACAAACCAAGTAAGCCTAACTTGGAATCGACCTTCTGTAGGTGATTATAAAGTTTATAATTATCCTGATCCAGGAAGCAGTAATGCGGTAACATTTAATATTTTACGTGATGCTCAGCTTATTGCTGAGAATTTTGATGGAACAGTATTTGTTGATACAGGACTAGATAATAACAAAGAGTATGATTATGATATTGTTTCTGTATCAGCTGTAAACACATCTTCTTTAGTAGAAGAGGACGCCTTGACAAAACCTGGAACACCGATTTTATTATTGTCAGGTGGAGATAATCAGATTTCACTTACATGGAATGACCCATCTGTTACAGGCAATGATAGTAGTATTGATTATCAAATTGGAAGACAGTGGATTGTTGGAAATCAGACCTATACAGAATCCATTACATCTTTAGATAGTGACACTTATGACCAAAGCTATGTAGATGTCGGATTATTAAACTCAACAGAATATTCTTACAGAGTCCGCGCACATAATGTTTCAGGATATTCAAGTTGGACATCTTATCAGGAAGGATCAACAAACTTGCCCTTTGGAAACGTTGCAATGGTTACAGGTATTACAGATACGACCTATCAAACAGTCTTTCCGCCAAATAATATTATTAGCTTGTTTTGGGATGTCAGCAATGATGCTGTTAATTACTCTGTTTATAAAAAAAATATTCTTCAATTAATAGTACCGGGAGAAAGCTTTACAGATCCTTATGATGTATTTTATAATTTAGAAACCTCGACGACTTATCAATATGTTATTACTGCTTCAGGGCAAAATGGAGAAGAATCACAACCTTCAGCGCTAATTGAAGTCACAACATTGCCAGAGTATATTCCAGAAGCTCCTGATAGCTTATCATTAATTTCTGGTCAAAATAACATTAATTTATCTTGGCAGTCTGTGTTGGGGTATGGTGATCCAATTGGCGGAGCTGCAGATTCATATAATATATATCGATTTAATATTGATGGTTTTGATTTAGATAGCATTGATACTGATGATATTATTGGGACAGTCACTGGAACAAATACAACCATTTATACTGATTTAGGATTGGATGATAATATTTATTACTGTTATGGTGTTAGTGGTGTTAATTCTGAAAATGCTGAAGGTTCTCTTAGTAATATTGCATGTGAGATTACTCAGGATCAATTAGCAGCAACAACACCTCAGAATTTAAATGTATCTGGGGGCGATCAGCAGATTGTTTTATCTTGGTCCGCATCTCAAGGCTCTCCTGCTATACGTTATCAAATTTATCGTACTGGAGCAGGGTATGCAGATGAATTTGTGGCAGATATTACAGCAACTTCTTATACGGATTCAGGTTTAGCTAAAAATACAGAATATACTTATTATATAGTGGCGTGGAATGAACTTGGGCCTTCAGACCCATCTACGGGTGTTGCAGCTGCGACAACAGGGCAGTCTCATGTTCTAGCAGGGAAGACTCCTGAAGATTTGACAGCAACATTAGATGATAATGCTAGAGCGAGCAATTATATTGATGGTTATGCCCAGCTTAATTGGGATGCAAAAGAGTTCATAGATCATCCCTTTTTACTTGCTTATTCTGGTAATCCATACAGCCCTCATACAATTATCGTTGAAAATATTATATTTGAAGATCCATCGCTTCAAATTACTGCCGGTGATGTTGTTGCGGTTTTTGACAATAATCAGAATTGCGTAGGTTTTGGAGAATGGCCACTTCCAAATGGTCAAATGTCTGCAAGCAAGGATGATGGTTCAGGGAATGGTTTTACAGATGGTTCGGCAGCGTATTTTGAAGTTTGGGATCAGAGCACTGGGCACATACATACAGCTATAGAGTCTCCATCTTTCACATTGACCGGTCTTGGTCTTAATTATGCAGATTTAGATATTGATTACAATCATTACACGATTTATAGAAATGGAGAGGCAATTGTATCGGGCCTTAGTTCTGAGTCTTACCAAGACAACGAGTTAGAAGGAGAAATGGATTATGAGTATGCTGTTGCAGTAGAAAATGTTCTTGGAAGCTGGTCTTTATCAAATGCATCACAAACGACTTCTGTTAACACTGATGACTACACTCAAAGCGCTCCGGTGATATCAGAAATATCAGACATTGTTATTGATGAGGATGCAAGTGTTACCATAGTTCTTAGTGCGGCAGATGCAGATGGTGATGAAATTACTTATTTTGCAGAACCTGTAGATGCGGCATCTCCAGTAAACTGTGTTGTTGATGGTTCAAGCTTAACCTTGATACCAGCACAAGACCACTACGGTTCCTTTGATATACAGGTTACCGCTTATGATGATACTAATTTTTATGAGGCAAACACCTTGAAAGATCAAATTGTTTTTAGCTTAGAAGTTCTGCCAGTAAACGATAATCCTTTAATTTTAAATAATTTAACTGATATCTATTTATTGGAAAGCGAGTATTTAGATACACTTTTTATTGATTTGGGAGATGTTTTTAAAGATGTAGATATTTCTATAATGAATGAAGATCCTTTAGCTTACAGTCTTGAATTAAGTAGCAGTAATTATATAGAGGCACAAATTTCTAATAATTCATTACAGTTAATTATCCAAGATGCAGGCTCAACTGTTATTCAAGTATTTGCATCAGATCAGATTGGTGAAGTTATATCAAGTAGTTTTGAGATTGTGGTAGGTCAAGTTTTATCAGCAGATAATTTTTCTTGGCCTGAAGGATTTAGCATTTCAGACGCTTATCCAAATCCGTTTAATCCTCAAACAAATTTTGAAATTTACATACCTCAGTTTTCAGATGTAAAAATTCAAGTATTTGATATAACGGGAAAAGTCGTTGACAAATTATTTGATGGCCGTTTAGCAAAAGGAGTGTACCAAATGCAATGGAATGCTGACAAATTTACATCTGGAGTGTACTTTGTTTCTCTGTACTCAAACAGCACATTAAGCACTAAAAAAGTGATTTTATTAAAATAATTATACTTTTCTTCTTGTAGCAATGGTGCTTTAAGTGCTATTTTATATGACGACCACTTGCAGATATATTTGTTTTTGGTTGAGACGGATACTATTACAATAAACTATTATAATTGAAAAAAAACTTTAAAATTTTAATTTCAACTTCTCTGTTGTTTTTGTTCTCGTGCGAAGAGGACAATCAAATAACAGGAGATGTCATTGAACCTGATCTTCCAACTTATGTTGAAACAGACATGAGCGGCAATGGCGGTGATATGGCATACTTGGGCGATATTTATTACGATTTCACATCTGATCAATCCTACAGCCAGCAGTTTTATAAATTTAACAATTACCACTTATCCGGAGGGAGTCATAACCCTATTGAGGACTTACTTGATTTGAATACATATCAGAGTGTTTATTATATATCTGCAGAATCAATTCAAAATGACGAAGACAACAATCTCTATGTGTATGATGGTTTTTCAGATAGCTATCAGGAATTAAGTCACAATAACATATCTTCGCTCGAACTTGATGATACGCAGTCTGATGCCATAAGTGATTCTCTGCTTTTAACATCAACTGTTTTTTCAGTTCTTGATTCATTAACATGGAACACTTCTTCTAATCGTTATAGTTTTTCTACTGTCCAAGCAGATAAGGATACAGCTGTTTATCAATACACACAGAATTATGATTTAGTTTTCTATTCGACTTTAGTTGATACAGTTTTGAATAACATTTATTCAGACATTGTTATGATAGATACTACAGAAGTTGTTAATCGTTTTTATACTGTTTTTGACACCATTGTTGTCAGCCAGAACTCACAAGAGTTTGTTGAGCCTGTTAAAATAAAAAGATCAAAAACGTTTCTTATTAATGATGTCTATGTTCCGAACAATGGAGCAATGTTTAGAGAGAGCACAGATTGCAACAGTAATTATCAGCAAGATGATGCTGAGCTAATAGCTAGCGATATAGAATCTATATGTATTGAATCTGGAGGAGTCTGGACTGATGACCCCAATAATCCGTGTGATAGTTTTTGTTCGAATAATGGCAGCGATGTTACTATGGATGCTATGTGCTACAGTTTATTTTTAGCTGAGCCAAGGCTTACAGGGCATTGCGTTACAAACAGTGTTCAGAATTTAACATTTTGCGATACAGGCAATAATTTGTATGATAGCAATCCTGAAGTTTATTACGATGCCGATCAAAGCGGAAGTTGGAATTTGTCAGGTCAAGATTTGGAGCCATGGGAAGATAGGAACTGCAATGGTGTTGCAGATGTTGCCGTATCTGATGTTGAGCAGGTTTTAGATTCCTCGGCTGCAGGAAATCAAGGCACATGCGAATCTTTGCTGGGAACTTGGGATGATTCTCTTTCGCTATGCTTCATGGACGAAGGCAATGGCATGTGGGACGATAAAGAATCTTGCTATTCTGGTGATGGCTGCAATTATAAAGATTTGTACAAGCGCTCAGATGCTCCTGATATTTTAATGATTGATTATAGCGATAATGATAATCCGGAAGTTCTCTTATCTGCATACCCTAATGATGTTTTTAATGATTGTGGCTCTGACAATTTATGCAATGAAGATGAAGAAGGGTATGATTATGGAACATGTGAAAATGGTTTTTCTGGTAGTTTGAGAGATTGTTGTAAATACTATTTATGCTGGGATTATATTGGCGGATCATGTGATTACAGTTTAGATGATTGCACCTACGGCTCTGATTCAGAGATATGGTCTGAGAATCTCGACCCTGCTGGTGATGATTTTGGAGGTGTTGGAGACCAGACAGAGGGTAATAATATTTGGGACGCCGGTGAATCAATAGTCAAAGATTTCAACAATGATGGTTTATACTCATTAGGTACTTCAATTACAAATAAAACATTAAGTTATTCAGTCTGCGATAATGATTGCGGTGGTGAGAGCATGTTTATTATACAAGACTCTCTAAGAACTATTCCGATATCATCTTTTGATGATAAGATTGATTCTGAGATTACAGTTTCCTCTTTTGATGTTATTGATCAAATTGCAGCTAGTAGCGATGCTGGCAGCATACCTGATTACTTATTGAATTTTAATATTATGAAAACAGATTTTATTAATACTTCTGGAGATTCAGACTATGATTACATGCTGTTTGTTGATTCGGAATCACAGAGCGAAAATGGAGCGCATTATATTGTTAAAATGATTCACCCTTATTATTTCTTTGCTCCAGGTTACTGGAACATGGGCGATATATTTAATGTTTCAGATGAAGATTTTTGGTCTTCGCTTCAGCTTGAGAAGGATACTTTGATGTACTCGTTAAATGGCATGGTGATTGACGGTCAAACGCATTACTCCTCATACACGGTAGAGTCTGATACAGCTAGCTACATAGTTCATAAGGAGTATGCAGTTTCTAAGTCAGAAGCTGTTACATCTTATTCTGGAGCAATTGAAGATTGTTTCAAAGTGGTCAGAACAGTAACAACCACGATGCTGGGCTCTGGTTTAGATTTTAAATTGAAAACCGAATCTTATCTTAAAGAGGGCTACCCCGTTGTCAAAGAAGACGTCTTTATTTTATGGACAGCCCCGCCTTGGTCAGGAGATTCTTGGATCCCTATTTCTTCAATCGAATTCAAAAATTCAAGAACTTCTAATTTAGAGCCATCAGGTATGTTTTCTTCAAAAGAAAAAATTTCTTTAAATTCATTAAAATCTAATCCGGATTTTGAATTTAAACCATTTAAATCAAGCAGCACTATGGGCTTGCAAAGAGTTGAGTATCCAAATGATTAGAGTATTTATATATATTACTCTTTTTGCTTTTTCCTATGCCGGTACTGATGGAACTATTAGAGGACAAGTTTTAGATATTAATGGAGATCCTGTGATCGGTGCGCAAGTAATAATAGAAAAGATTGGAAAAGGGACCGCAACAGATATTGAAGGTAATTATTTGTTGCTCAATGTTAATGTTGGAGATTATGATCTTGCATGTAAAATGATTGGATATCAGACTCAAATCGTTGAAGGCATTTCCGTGGTCATGGACCAAACTCAATGGCTTAATTTCACGCTTTCTGAAGCAATGATAGAAGGTGAAACTGTATACGTATCTGGAGAAAAGCCGTTAGTTGAAAAGGGTTCCACATCTAAAAAAGTAACTGTTGGAAAAGAAGCTATCAAGTCTTTGCCAATTAGAGATGTTACAGAGCTTTATAATCTGCAATCAGGTGTAGTTAAGGTAGAAAGCAAGTCAAAAGGCGTTCCTAATTCTGAAGAAAGAGGTTTGCAAGAGGTTCACGTAAGAGGCGGTAGGACTGGTGAGATAGCCTATATGATTGATGGAATGTATATTAGAAACCCTATATATGGGGGTATTGGTAATGGAACAAGATTGAATAAGTTTGCTATCCAAGAATTTGATTGGCAGCCTGGAGGATTTAATGCTGAGTATGGTGATGCCATGTCTGCTGTTTCGAATTGGCATACTATGACAGGGTCAGAAAATTTTGTTTACAAGCTTCAATATGAAACAAGCTTGCTTGGCGAAGCGTTGGGCAGTGAGTATGACAAGCTTCGTGATTATAATGATTATAATTTTGGCTTTGGCTGGTCTTTGCCGTTTTATAATAAAATCAAATTTTGGATTTCCGGCCAATCTACCACTAAAGGAGCTTACAAAGTTTACAAGTTTGATAATAAGGTTTATGATTCTGTCGCTGGAACACCTCAAGAAATTAAGTATTTGTATCAATTAGTAGACCTGTATGATACTCCGGTTTGGGATGAAGTCAAGCACAGCTATACATTCCCTTGGGATAATACTGCTGGATATAGGCCTTTTGGATTTGATAGAACTGATGATTATTTTGCTAAAATAACTTACGATATTACAAATCAGCATAAAATAAATTTAAGCTATTGGAAGGTTGATGCGCATAGAAAGAATTTTGGATACTCAAGGTTCTTATATTGGGATGAAGGGCAGAATGAGCTTTTAAGAGAAACAGAAAGATTCGCGATTGAATTCAATCACACTATTAATACAACTTCTTTTTACACATTAAGAATTTCGAAATTTGTTCAGGATCAGTTTATAGGCGTTAGATGGCAAGACAGTGATGGTGATGGTTATCCTGATTGGTATGAGTGGAGTCATCAGGCAGGCTATAGCGATTATTCAGATCCAAAAAACCCAAATATTATTCCATTTAAATTTAGCAACAATGGTCAAATAGTGTATTATGATAAAGCTGATGGAAGAGGACCCTCGGAGTTTACAAGTGGTTGGTACTACGGTGCTGAGCCAGGTAATTATAATTGGGCAGTTGCTGAATCGTTTACTGACCTGAATCAGAACGGTGTTTGTGATTACTGTGATGATGTTGCGCATCCACTATCTGAATTCAGTCTTGATGACGACGCTAACAATGACGGTGAATGGAATGGCCCTGTTATGGTTAAGGCAGCGCCTTACCGCGAAGGCTCGTATTGGCTAACTCCTGAAATGTATGTTGATTATGAAAACTTTGAAGATGCTGAGGGGGCATATCTTAATTATGAAGGTTTAGCTTCATCAATGACGCTTTTCCCCCAAGGCAACTTTCTATCATACTGGGACAGCGAAGACAATCAAGGCCTTAATTTAGAGCCTTTGTTTTTCAGATTTTGGTTTGAGGGCAAAGTTTATGGCGGTAGTGACAGATTTTATAGTACATCAAACGCTGAAACCAACGAGCTTAGATTTGATTTTACTAAGCAATTTACTGATAAATGGAGATCTAGGTTTGGATTTGACTATAAGTTTCATCAGTTGAATTACTACGAAGTGGAAAATCCCTGGGATGATGCTTCAGCATTCAGACAAAGGTTTGCTGAACAATGGGATGACTTTGGCGTTGATAATGAGGAATGGATTAATGCAGATTGCAATCAACCTGATTTTGGGGAAGGAAATGGATCTTGGGATGGGCCAGGGAATTATGAAAATCCCTGCACAGGAGAGATATCTTTTTATCCAGGAGAGGTTTTTGACGATTTTAATGGAGATGGTGGCTGGAATGATTACGTAGAGCCACAAGAATTTGCAACATACTGGCAAAATACATTTGAAGTTCCTTGGATGATTATTAATGCAGGGGTAAGACTTGACGCAGTTAATTACAAAACCAAAATATGGGCAGATACGTTAGGCAATTTCTCTCCATATGCACCCTATTTTTATTTTGATTGCGGAGTTGATAGACTTTGCGAAGGTGATGAAGGGTATATCGAGCCAGATTCTGATGGCTCTGAAGGAAATAGAAGCTGGGATAAAGGCGAGGCCACCACTGGAAATATTTCTGATACAGATAGAAATGCAAGGGTGATTTTCAAGAAATCTGATTGGCTTTATAAAATTAGCCCGCGTTTTGGAATAAGTCACGTGATATCAGATGGAGCTACTTTTACTTTTAATTACGGCCTTTATTATCAGACGCCTGTTTATGAATACATTTACAGGAATGTGAATAAGCTTGAGGATCCTGGTCAAACCTTTGAAGATGCTGGTAGAGAAAATTCTCAAATTGGAAACGCTACAATGACCGCTGGCAGGACTGAATCATATGAGATTGCTTTCAATGCACAGATGAGTCGTCAATGGGCTTTTTCAGCCGGTGTGTGGGTCAAGAACATGTCTCAATTAACTACAGCGCGGCAGTTTAATTCAGGCGTTTATGAATATAAAGTTGCTCAAAATGGTGATTTTGGTACTGCGATTGGTTTTGATTTTACTGTTGAAATAAGACACGATTACTTCACTTCAATGATACAATACACCTATTCAACAGCTAAATCAAGTAGTGAGTATGATGAAGCTGCTTTTGGTGAAGTGCCTGTAGATGCCCCAAAAGCTGAATTTTTAATGCCTTACGATAGAACTCATGATTTGACTATATCTCTATTTACAAATAAAATTCCAGGAGATATCAATATGGGTCTAACTGGTTTTTATCAATCTGGCTATCCGTATACACCATTGATTTTTAATGGAGACAAACCTCAGGCTGATTTAAAGAATGAAAATTCAAAAAGAGCACCGGCTTTGCTTAGCTTTGATCTATCTATATCAAAAGATTTTAAATTTGATAAACATACTTTGACATTTGGTGCAAATATATTTAATATATTTGATGAGCCTTATTCAATTGATATATACGAACTAACTGGCACTGCTGACTCGCCTGGTGAATATTATGATAATTTTGTTGGAAAAGAGGTATCAGGATCTTATTATGATAGACCCTGGATGTATTCTAATAATAGAGAGATAAACTTTTTTATAAGGGTGGAATTTGAGTGATGAATTTTAAATTATTTATATTAGTAATTGTTAGCGGAATTCTATTTAGCGCAGAGCCGCCAAATCCAACCAACCCAGCTCTTCCATGGAATTCTAGTGCGCCAAGTTTCAATAATTTAAATAAACTTGGAGAATGGGGCTTCCCATCCAACCCTATGAATGATAGGGCCGTAGGATATTTGTTTAAAGGCAAAGTCAAATCTGGCGTAACTAATTACGGTGAGTTTATTGAGTGGGATGTTCATCCTGCGGGTTTGTGGGGAGATTATTCCTATCTGCCAGCTGTCGCTTTCGTGTCTGGCGTTCCTGGGCAGAGTTATAGCTATAGATTTGATTGGTATACAAATGAAAGTAATCCTGCATGTCCTACCTCTTCAGTAAATGGCATTACCCTGTGGTGTTCAGATAATGCATATGAAGACCCTAACGAACTAAATCCTTATTTTTCCTGGTATGAATATGGGGATACGAATTATGTTGGTGTGATTTTTGAGCATTACGATGACCAGGGCTTGGTCGGGGAACAGAAAAATTATTCTTTTGAAATTAACGATGCTCATCAATGGGTGATTGATGATGACAATGCGATGCTTATAATTTCTCTTGATTCTGAAAGTGATTATACTGTAGATCCTAATTTCTCGAATGCTTATGGTGACCCGTTGTTGAAAAAGTCTATAGGCCTCATATATCCTTGGGCATTAAGACCGAAGCTATCTCAAAGATTAGACGATTTTGATTTATATGATTATGGAGATGACGCTGAAGAATGGACTGATGATGACGATTATTTTTATTATGGTGCGAATGTGTCTGAATCATGGTTTACTAGATGGAATCCTAGTTCTAACACGGACTGGCAGCCTAGCACTCAATCTAGAGTTAATACGCACAATAACAATATTACAGCTGGAGAGGCTTTTGGTGAAGAGGTCTTTGTTAGTCCCTCTAATTCATACCCCTTATTGGCTCATAGTGAGCTTGAAGAAACATGGCCTGATGGCTATGATGATGAGGGTAATTTAGTACCGAAATGGCCAGGGAGCTATGCTGAGAGCTATTCCCCAGAAGAAACCGGGTGTTTTCCTGCTTACCGCTGGAATGATGATTGTTGGGTTTTGACTGATAGATTTATTTCAAATCAAGATGTTTATATGGAATTTGATGATAGATGGGCGCATAGAGGTAGTAATGTCAACAATAATGTTTATGAGCAAGCTGGTTATCCTATGGGTCTTAAAGTTATGGCATCAGCACATTCTTACAGTGTTGCATTCGCAGAAGATATTATGTTTGTTACTGTGGATGTGAGAAATGAAAGTGGAGACAACTGGTGCGCTTTTGAAAAAGATCGATCAGGAAGCAAAGTTTATGTAACAGATAATGATGGCAATCTTATTTGTGGCGATGCAATGGTTATGCCAGATGGAACAAAGCTTAATGGAGGCAAAGGCTTTACATATAGAGATGTATCTATGGGTTTTTATATGGATGCCGATGTTGTCAGTACGGATATTTTTGGTAATTTTGGAGTTCATACTAACGATGATGATTTTATGGAATATTATGACTGCGCTAATCCAGATATAGTTCCTGAGGGCTGTCAAGTTATTAATGATGATACGTTAAGAGTTAGCGTTGCTATGATATATGATTATGATGGAAACAGTGGAGCTGCTTCTAATATCGGAATAGTTGCAACACAGCTTCTTGATTCTCCATATGCAACAAATAACGTTGATTTAAATGGGGATGGATATTTTGATATTTACAAGGGTGACAAATTAAAAATGACAGATTGGCATTGGTTTGATTGGTATAATAGGCCAGGAGTTGTTTACAGGGAAGGCGATGCAGGCTGTTGTGCTGGTGACCCTGGTACTGCGCAAGCGCCAAACAAAGAAGAAATACAGTATAAAATCATCGCAGGAGACACAACTAATCTTTCAGACGATGAAAAGCATTGGTTTTTTCACACATCGAATCCAACTTTAGATTCAGATAGCGAGCTAAACCCTCATTTTGATTCGTTAGAAGGTCTTGCCCAAACAGAATTTTTTCAGGATAGTCCGGATGGTTTGGATTGCGTGCTCCAAATGAGCAGCGGTCCATTTAGCTTGGAAGTTGGTGAGCAAGTTCCTTTTTCATTTTGTATTATTTTCGGACAAAATAAAAATGATTTAATTGAAAATGCTAGATTTGCGCAATTGATGTATAATAGTCATTATCAAGGCTACACTGAGCCTGATGCGCCTACGGTTGAGGCCGAATTTGATAACAGTAAAATAACTCTTTCATGGGATAGCGCTGCTGAAAATACTACTGATGTTGTTACAGGTTATGCAGATTTTGAAGGATACAAGGTTTACAAAAGTATTGATGGCGGTAGCACTTGGGGCAATTCTGAAGATAAAATATATGATAACCAGGGCAATCATGTAGGTTGGGTTCCCTACGCGCAGTTTCATTTAACAGCTGAACAAGATTCCTTGAGATGTGTTTATTCAAACAATTATCAATCTGATTCATTTGATTGCGGTGATGATAACAATGACGGACTCCCCGATATTAGAGCGTATAGCGTTGAAAGCGGGGGTATTTGTGGGCCAGATCCTCATGCGGAATGGTTTTCTTTAGGAGACTGCAATGATTCTGAAGTTATCTTTGACAACTTAGATTCTTCTAGTTGTCAATCTGATAAAATAGGAACATGGGATGAAGATGATGGTTTTTGTTATTATGATATTAATAGCAATGGTCAGTGGGACGAGCATATAGGGATAGTTAATGAATTTGTAGATTATGACGTTATTGATGGCATTGAGTATACATATGCCGTTACGTCATATGACATGGGAATATCCCCGGACTACCTAATTAATTACAATCCCGGACTAGGAACAATTGATACTACTTATCAGTCCGCAAATCCATTGCATTTTGCATCACCTAATGGCTATCAGTCTATTGAGGGTGGAAGAGGCACTAGTAATGGTGATAAGAATTATGTAACCGTAAGGCCAGGTCCGAAGTCTGATGATGCGCTCACATGTGATGTTGAGGTGTTTCCTAATCCGTATATTGCAAGATCTGATTATGGCGAAACTGAATACCTTAAGCAGTTAAGATTTTCAAATTTGTCAGAGCAGTGCAAGATTACTATTTATACAATTTCAGGAGAAAAAGTTATAACTCTTAATCATTCAAGTCTTAATGGAAGTTTGTTTTGGGATATGAGAACTTTGAATAATCAGGAAGTTGCTCCCGGGTTGTATATTTACGTAGTTGAGGATATGGACTCAGACAACCAAGAAAAAAAATGTATTGGCAAATTTGCCATAGTTAGATAATGAATAAATTTAAAGAAAATATTAATATTTTAATTTTTGTTTTGTTTTCAAGCGTTATTG
>MDTG01314399.1_pt1 | contig 14114 bp, 12 predicted proteins | sample 811421 | NCBI WGS metagenome assembly MDTG01 (sample SAMN05326645, study PRJNA326480) | marine metagenome | isolation source: seawater | place: Pacific Ocean: South East | collected 2011 | reverse complement strand
CGTCTGTATCGACCCACTGAATCCCCTTTGTATCGGAAAATAAAATGCAAAGGGGTTTCGGATAACCCCTTGCAACTTATCCGAATAGATTTGTAAGTTGATCTTATTGTCTATCTGAAATATCCCTTCTCATTATTTTCCAATGCCCTTTATCGGATTTTATACTTCCAGAAGTTTCCCAACCATCTTTACCAGCAATGGAAATTAATTGTAGTACATCACATGGGCCATACAAGATTTCACCTTCAAAATAGGGCTTATCCGGATTAGCAGTCCAAGCAAATTTTTCAGAATTAATATCTGCTTTCACCAATCGTGCCCTGTCTACATATACTATGATTGCAGCATATTCCCAAACGCTCATGCTTTGCCTATAGAAATCTAATATTTAACTCACCATTGTACATGCCCTTCCAACACCCACGCGTGGAGGAGATGTCGCTTGGGTACCGTTGTTCAGAGAACTTTACCATTCGATTGGTGAACCATCAAATTCGACATATCGTCCACTCATGGACAAATTCTGCTCTTCGATTCTTTCCATAATTCCTCTAACACTTTCAGTGGTTGATAGAGGCGCATTCGGCCCTCCCATGTCGGTTTCAACCCATCCTGGGTGCATAATTAGAAGAGAGATACCCAATGTATCAAGTTCGTTCTTCATAGCTATTGAAAACATATTGAGTGCAGTTTTTGAAGCTCTGTAAGCATACGAGCGTCCACTGTGACAATCACTTATTGATCCCATCAAACTACTCATCATCACAATCTTGGATCCTTCAGTTAATTTAGCAAGAGCCTGCTGAGTTACCAATACCGGTGAAACAGAATTGATGTTCAGTACTTCAAGTGCATGTTCAACATCAATTTCAGAAATCGATTGCCAGCGACCATCTGCAACACCTGCATTATTGATTAACAAATCTATGGATTCAATTGAATCGATTACTTTCTTGATTTGTTCTTTATTTCTAACATCCATTTTATGGATGTTAAGACCTGGATTGTTTATTGCTTCTAGGCCACCTTTACTTGTTCTAAATGTGGCGTGTACATTGAACCCTGAATCAAGTAACTGCTTGGTCAATTCAAGTCCAATCCCTCTATTTGCCCCGGTAACTAAAGCATTCTTCATGACTACTACTAATGACATTCCCAAATAAGGATTGAGGCCTAAAGTCCTGCAGCAATTAATCCCATTGAGATCCATGCGCCTGCCATAGAACCAAGATTGGTTAATGCGGTAACAAGAAGAACTCTACCTGCTCGATTTGTCCAGAACAATTTAGCGGAGTCCAATTTCAAAAATTCTGCGAGATCTTCTCCAGTTGGTTCTTTGACTTTCATTTGTGCATATCCTGCAAACCAACCGGCTGCTAATGCAGGGTTTAATGAGGTGATTGGAGATGCAAGAGCTGCAACTAAAATTGCTATTGGGTGACCTCCTGCGAGCATACAGAATAATGCTGCTCCGATGAAATTACCAGCAAACCAATAGATTCCATTTTCTTTTATTGAATCTATATCTCCATTGTATGCAAACCATCCTAGCATTCCTAAAAGGACTATTGGTATAGCATAAGAAATAGTTTTGAGTACTCTTCCACCTTTTGGAACAACTGACAAATTAGCAATTCTGTCTTCATCTTCTTGTATACCTTCGGAAAGATATTTTGAAACTCCATCAAGATGACCTGCTCCTAAAACTGCGAGCACTTTGCCTTTATTCCTGACACTTGATATTTTGCGAGCTATGTATTCATCTCTCTCATCTATCAAAACCTCGCCAGCCCCAGGAGACACCTCTCTAAGCTCTTCCATTAGCGATGTAAGTAGGTCCTTATCTGCAAGCATCTCTTCTAATTCTAATTCTTCATCAGAATCATCATCTGCCATTAATGCCCACATCAGTCCCATTTTTTCTTTGAGACCCATTCTGTTCCAAGCCCTTCTAAGCGTAGTTTGAATATCTCTGTCGACGAGTGCGACTTCGAGTCCAAATTCTTCAGCTACATTGACTGCAGCCAATAATTCAGCACCGGGTTGTTGCCCTTCATCCATCCCCATTTTTCTCTGTTCTGCAGCTAGCAAAGATTGTAGAAGCACCATTGGAGCTTTACCTTCTTTGATTACTTTCAGAAGACCTTCTTTGTCTAATCTACGATCTTGAGTAAGTGCATCATATCTGCTCTTACATAGTTCAACAGCGACAATGTCAGGGTTCCATTCGTTGATATTTTCTTTTACGGCTTCTACAGATGCGGTTGCTACATGTGCTGTCCCTAACAATCGAAGATTTTCATCAACGTCAATTATTGGTGCACTCATGCCTTTCACCTCAAAATATGGATTTCAGAATCGATGTGATTTTGTTCATTGCTTCTTCAGGGTTTTCACTATCAATTTCATCGAAGGGGATCTGTCCGCCTGCTAACGATTTGTGTCCGCCTGCTCGTCCTTTTTCAAATGTTTGAGATAAAATGCGACCAATGTGTATGGAATCATTGCTTGATCGTGCTGAAAGAATTACTTTCCCCATTCTGATTCCATAAGCGATTACAACATCAACATCTTCTGTTGGTAAGAGGAAATCCGCAACTTGGGATAGAGCATCTCTGTCGGTCATTTGTGATATTGGAGCTAACATTAATCCATTCTCCAATGTAGCATCTGTTAATGCTTGACGGAAAATTGACAGAACTTCTTGTGAACGAGGAGGACTTTCAAATGATCTCATCAAATCCCAATCTATCCAAGCCCCAAGCCAAGATAATGCTCGTAAATCAACAGCATTGAATGATCTTGTGAAACCTAACGTGTCAGTTCTTATTCCAAAGGCCAGTGCAGTGGCGACTTCTCTATTTAGTTCGGTTTCTGAATTCATCAGTATTGATGCGATTAGTGATGAGGTTGCAGCGAATTCTGAACGCACAAGGATTACGTCTCCTGCAGGACGAATCTCGCTGGTATGATGGTCGATTACGATGTGAGGTACGCAGGATTCTGGAAGAATGTTATTGGCCCCTGGGTGGCTGAAATCAACACAGATTACCAAGTCTGATTCTTTCAACAAATCCTCAACTTCCCAGTCAAGAATCAATCTCCTTACGTCCAAATCTAGTAGCCTAACCATTGCCTGGTTTTGTTGATGCTCAATTATTCCTCCATGAATAATTGTAGCCTCATGTCCAATAGATTCGCATAAGTGTTTCATGGCCATAGCACTAGCTAAAGCATCAGGGTCTGGATTATCATGACAAACGATTAGTGCTTTGGCATTATTTTCATCATTTAATCTTCTGAGTACTTCACCTGCACCTTGTTTTCTATCAATTGAACGAAGGCGTTCTTGGATTGCAGATGTAGTCAAATCTTCAATTGATATTCTTTCAGCACCTTCTAAATCCAATGTCGAAAGAATAGGAGTATGAGGCCAGTGATTCTTTAATTCCTGAATCGGATCATCATCGCAAATGATTTCTTCAAGCAACAAAATAGCAGTTGGAGTAACTTCTGGCAAAGGCATTTCATGTAACTCCATTTCTGTTGGTAGAGCTACTATCTCAGCCCCTGGCATTCCTGCCATCTGTTCTGCGAGTCCAATTATTCTCACCCTTGAACGAGCGCCGATCCATTCAGCAAGTCTTATTGCAATTGGATCTGAACCGAATATAAGAAACAAAATCACTCCTCCAATTTTTCTAATACTGCGAATAGATCATTGTGTTCTCTAACATCATGTACTCTGATTATTTCTATTCCTTCATAGAATGCCTTTGCAGCAACTGCGAGGCTTCCAGCTAAACGGTTTTCAGTATCTGGTTGATTACAAATTTGTCCGATCATAGACTTTCTAGAAACACCCCACAATATCGAGTATGGTTCGAGTTCGGAACTTGATTTTAGCAATGTTATGTTGTGTTCTAATGTCTTCCCAAATCCTATTCCTGGATCTAGAAATATCTTTTCAATCGGATGACCTTTTTCCACTAAATTACCTGCTTTGTCGATTAGCATTTGATTAACTTCACTTGCAACATCATCATATTCTGGATTATTTTGCATGTTACCTGGTTCTCCAAGCATATGCATTATACAAACATGACATTCTGATTGAATTACAAGTTCTTGCATAGCAGGGTCTCTTAATCCGCTGACATCGTTTATCATCGTTGCACCAGATTCCAATGCAAGTTTAGCAACCTCGTAGTTACGGGTGTCAATAGAGACTTTACAGTATTTTGAAACCTCTTTGACCAATGGTATAACTCGCTCAATCTCTTCTTCTATAGTTATTGATTTTGCTCCGGGTCGGGTTGACTCTCCTCCGATATCGATCCAATCAGCACCATCTTCAATCATTTTCATGGCCCTTTGAAAATCACCTTTTCTTGATGAAACATGGAATGAATCTGGGGTGGCATTGATTATGCCCATAACTTGGGGGCGGCGCCAACTCCTCTCCTCCAAGACTGCCATGTTAGAACCCCTGCCAGTGGCAGGTTTTATGACATGTGGGATAACAGGTGTCCCCATGTCTGAACAGGAGGGAGTGATTGAAGAAGTTCCAAGCGAACTCGTATCAGACGAAATACCAATGCCTAATGAAGAGCAATTAGAGTTGGCAGAGAGAATCATAATGCGTCTTAATCCTCCATCTCGTACAGCGATTTCCAAAATGATCCACACTAAAGCAAAGACCGTGGGTGGTATCTTTGCTGGTTATGCAGTATTCTGGTGGCTAACTGTTCTTCAAGTTGAAAATGATAGTTCATACTCATCAATCTTTTTCGGCCCAGGATTCGTTACAATCACAATACTGGCGCCATGTTTGATATTCATGGGTTCATTACTTTCTGATTTTAGTCGAGAATTAGGCCAGTTATTTCCAGGCTTAGTTAGCGGTATTATGTTTGTTTTAGCCGTACTTTACACATTCGAGCCAGCAATTCGAGGATTAATGGATGATCTTTCTACCAATGACTCTATCTGGATGACTTTCCGTTTGGCAGTACTTTGTACAACAGTATGGTGGGCTGCGAAATTGTTGATCGATGCTTGGCTTCTTGGTTGGGTGAAAGCATTAATGGAATCTTATCCTGATCTTGATTTCTCTGGGCCAAACGGAGAATCGAACTTCTCAGAAGAAGTCGAGTATGCTACCGAGGATTGAAACGGTAAACCACTTCGCCTACATTATGAGTGAGCGATTAGATGTGTTGCGACTGGGCTATCGCAAAGGTCGTGACCCTCGCATTACCACCCATCTGGCTTTAGTTTCAAGGGCATTAGGAGCTGATGGCTTCCTACTTGCTGGAGATGAGGATAAAGAAATGTTTGACAATCTAAATTCCGTCAGCGACCGATTCGGTGGTAATTTAGATACACAGCATGTAAGCGGTTTAGGACATCTAAAAAAGCACATAGAAAATGGTGGTGTTGCTGTGCATCTGACAATGTATGGTGAGCCATTCAGAAAAGCGATTCCAAATATACGTCGAGATAAACCAGTATTAATCGTAGTTGGAGGGGCTAAAGTACCAGGCGATGTTTACAAATTATGTCAACACAATGTTGCGGTTGGTAATCAACCGCATTCAGAAGTAGCAGCATTAGCACTTTTCATGGATGCATGGTTCGGTGAATCTGGAAGCGAAAGAACCTTCGAAGATGCTCGGCTAGTTATCGAGGGAGTTAACCGTGGAAAGTTAGTTCATGACAAGGATGATGAAAAACAGTAAGTTTACTGTTGCTTACTTATATTCAATGCATCATTTCAATGCAATTCTTAATGCTTATACTTATTTGCTGTAGTGCATCGTAGTCGTTGCCAATGATTATGACCCCTATTCTATGAGCATTTCTGATGTCGGGTGAGTGGTCTCAGAAACGGGATACCTCTCTGGGTGACCGTATTCTTTTAGCAGATGCTACTGATGGCATTGCATCAGGCTCCCAAATACCGAATAGTGCAACTGGTGATGGAGTACTGTTATTGGCAGACGGTAGCCGTTTTACAGGCAAATTATTCGGTGCAAATGTATGGGGTGAAGGTGAACTTGTTTTCACAACCGGTATGACTGGTTACCAGGAATCCTTGACCGATCCCTCCTTTGCAGGGCAGGTTCTAACCTTCACCTATCCTCTTATCGGTAATTATGGAATTCACCATGGGACTAGTGAATCAGCTGGAGTCTGGCCACGAGGCGTAGTTGTTAGGCATGCGATGAAAAATCCAGATCATCGTGATTCGATTGCCAGTATAGGTGATTTTCTCGCATTCCATAATGTTCCTGGTATCGAAGAAGTTGATACTAGGGCAATTACTAGGAGAGTGCGTGAACATGGATGTGTGTTGTGCGTATTTGGCCCTCTGGAAGATGAGATGTCACTGAAAGAACATCTTGATGGATTAACTTCTCCTGAATTGGAGGATTTGGTTGAACAAGTTTCGATAAATGAACCAGTTATTGTAAATGAAGGCGCATTGGATGCTCTTGGAAATCCAATGCCTCGAATTGCAGCAATTGATTGTGGCATAAAATACAATATTTTGCGAAGTTTATGTTGTCACTTTGAAGTTGTTTGGTGCCCACCTAGTACAACCTTTGCAGAGGCTCAGTCGTACGGAATTGAGGCTCTATTTTGCTCAAATGGTCCAGGTGATCCTGCGCATCCAGGTAAAGCAACCGTCGCTCGCAACACTTTAGCAGATGCAGTAAAAGCGAATATTCCAGTAATGGGTATTTGTTTAGGCCACCAGTTGCTCGGTCTTGCTAGCGGATTACAGACTTACAAAATGAGATATGGACATCGAGGAGCGAATCAACCATGTGTTGATTTGGAGAGTGGAAAAGTCTGGATAACCAGCCAAAACCATGGTTTCGCAGTTGCTGACCCTGATGCAGGAATGCTTGCAGCCCACCCTTCAGGAGCTTGTTCACCTCCTGGAACTAACTTACATGGTGCTCAATCCAAGGTTCGTTTTGTTAATGCCAATGACAGAACTGTAGAAGGATTAGACTTAGTTGACAAGTCGGTATTTACAGTACAATTCCATCCTGAGGCAGCACCAGGTCCACATGATGCATATCCCTTGTTTGCAAGATTTAGGGAGATGGTTGATTCTCATTATGGAGGTGTGAATTAATGCCACGCCGTGAAGATTTAGAGACTATTCTAGTTCTTGGTTCGGGTCCGATTAAAATCGGACAAGCAGCAGAATTTGATTTCTCAGGTTCTCAAGCAGTACAAGCATTAAGAGAAGATGGTTACAAAGTAATCTTGGTTAATTCTAACCCTGCAACGATTCAAAATGATCCTGAGATGGCTGACAAAGTATACATCGAACCATTATTGCCTGATACGATTAAGAGAATTCTTGAAGTCGAAAAACCAGATGCTCTCTTAGCAGGGATGGGTGGACAAACCGCATTGAATATCGCTAGTGAATTAGCGCATGCTGGCGTCTTAGATGAACTCGGAGTAGAGCTAATCGGTTCTGATTTAGATGCTATTGATAAAGCAGAAGATAGAGATTTATTCAACAAGGTTTGTCAAGAAATAGATTTACCAATATCAGAAGCTATTGCTTGTAATTCGATGGATGAAGTGCTATCTGCTGCTGATGAGATTGGTAGTTGGCCAATTCTAATTCGTCCTGCATTTACTTTAGGCGGGTTAGGCGGCGGTACTGCTTGGAATACAGGAGAATTAGTTGAAATCGCAACACTTGGACTTAGGAATAGTCGAATTGGACAGGTATTGATTGAAGAAAGCATTCTTGGTTGGCAAGAATATGAGTATGAAGTGATGCGAGATACTGCAGATAATGCCACAATTGTTTGTACCATGGAGAATATCGATCCTATGGGAGTACATACTGGTGAATCAACAGTTGTTGCACCGGTTCAATCTCTTTCTGATAGAGATCACATGCAATTACGAGACATGTCGTTATCACTGATACGTAAATTGAATATCAAAGGTGGATGTAATGTTCAATTTGCTGTTAATCAGTCGACTGGTGAAGTTAGGGTGATTGAAGTTAATCCTCGAGTATCCCGTTCTTCAGCTCTCGCTTCTAAAGCTACAGGTTATCCAATCGCTAGAATGGCAGCAAAGATTGCAGTTGGTTATACTCTAGATGAGTTGCCCAACCCAATAACTGGTGAAGGAACAACTGCAGCATTTGAACCAACATTGGATTATTGTGTAGTGAAAATTCCTCGTTGGCCTTTCGATAAATTCAGGACTGCGGACCGAACACTTGGGACTTCAATGAAGTCAACTGGTGAAGTAATGGCCATTGGAAGATGCTTTGAAGAAGCATTCCTCAAAGCTTGGGCTTCACTGGAACAAGGGTTACCTTACCCTAAGCCACTAACTAGGGCTGATGAATCAGAAGGAGAAGGAATGGCTCAGAGAGCGCATGAACAATTACCTGATGGTGTTCTTGTAGAATGGCTTAGAATTGCAACCGATCGAAGAATGGGAGCAGTGATTGAAGCATTTAGAAGAGGCTGGAGTATCGAAAGAGTACATGAGATAACCAGAATTACTAGATGGTTCTTGTATGGATTCCAGAATCTTGCCAATATTGAAAATCAAATAGTTGCCAAAGGATGTTCTCCGAGTAACCTATCTGCTTCTGACCTAAGAATTTGGAAGAGTCATGGTTTCAGCGATGCACACATTGCAGATGCCCTATCTGGTTTCCCGGCCTCTGGTTTGAAGAGTCTTTCATCTGATAAGAGTGAAGAAGCAGTAATGAAAGTCAGGCATTCACATGCCATCCATCCAATATACCGTATGGTTGACTCATGTGCTGCAGAGTTTGCAGCTAAGACACCATATTACTATTCGACATATGAACCGATGGGGGACTCTAGAATAGATATTCTTCCTGATCTAGAAAATCGTGTAAAGAAGAGACAGATTGTCATCGGTTCAGGCCCAATTAGAATCGGCCAGGGTATAGAATTTGATTACGGATGCGTTCATGCTGTTAAAGCGATTAGAGAGGCAGGGATGGATGCTGTATTGATGAACAATAATCCGGAAACGGTTTCTACTGATTTCGATACATCAGACCGTCTTTATTTCGAACCTTTGACTCTGGAATGTGTAACTGAGGTTTTACTTAGAGAGAATGCTCATGGTATCTTACTACAATTCGGTGGTCAAACAGCAATAAATTTAGCTCTACCCTTAGAATCAAGAATTCCAGTATTAGGTATCGATTTGGAGATATTAGGAACTTCTTGTGACGCTATAGATGAGGCCAGTGATAGGGAGAGGTTCGAAGATTTTGCAGAAAGAATCGGACTTCAAATGCCACGAGGAGCAACTGGAACTAGTGCAGATGATGTAAGGAATGCAGTATCTAAGATTGGTTTCCCAGTTCTCATAAGACCATCATATGTTCTCGGTGGTAGAGGTATGGAGATACTTGCAAATGAAAAGCAATTAGAGGCTTACTTGAGTGAAGCATACCTCGCTCCTGACAAACCCTTACTGGTAGATGAATATCTTGGTCATGCTATCGAATTAGATGTTGATGCAGCAGCTGATGGTGATCAGGTATTGATTGGAGCGATAATGGAACATCTCGAAGAGGCAGGTATTCATTCAGGAGATTCTACTTGTTTTATTCCTACTCAAAATATTAGTGATGATATGATAAAGCGGGTTAGGGAGCAAACTCAAAAGATAGGCCTAGGCCTCAATATCTATGGATGTTTCAATATCCAATTCGCAATACAGGGCGATGAATTGTATTGTTTGGAAGTTAATCCAAGAAGTAGTAGGACAGTACCGTTTGTTGCTAAAGCAACAGGAGTTCCTATGGCTAGAATTGCAGCAAGGGTAACTCTAGGTATAAAATTGTCAGATCAGGATATTCCTGTTGCTACATCTGGACATGTTGCAGTAAAGGCGCCGGTATTCCCATTCATCAAATTACAAGGTTTAGATCCGGCTCCAGGGCCCGAAATGAAATCAACTGGAGAAGTATATGGTTCCGATGTTAGTGCTGATGTAGCCTATCTCAAAGCTAGATTAGCAACAGAGATTCCTGTTGCTACAGAAGGAGGTGCTTATCTTACAGTTAGAGATGAGGATAAAGAAAAATTGGTTCCAGTTGCTATGAGTTTAGCAGACATGGGCTTTACACTCTATGCTACTCCTGGTACTGCAGATGTACTAAGAATGAATGAAGTAGATGTCGAAACCGTCTATAGAATAACGGATCGGAAACACCCTGATGCATTGGACTTGATGCGAAAAGGACAGGTGTCATTTATTGTAAATGTACCAACAATATCTGGTGGTGCAGTGCGTGATGGTAATATGATGAGGAGGCTGGCTGTTGAAATGAATATTCCATTTGTAACAACGATGTCTGGTGCTGTCATGGAAGTTTCAGCGATCAAAGCTATGAGAGAAGTCGATATTCAACCTATGAGGTTGAAAGTTAACTACTAATCAACAAGCATCGTATGCTTCAATAATATATTCTGTTAGAGGGCTTGTCCAAGCAAGTTCACTGATTCCATCCCTTCCCTCTGCATCGTACACTCTTACAACATCTTGAACTCTGACATTTCCATCAGAAGACCTTGCAAGGATTGTTTTTGGCTTGACAACTTTACCGGTGCCATGTGGGTCGTACACAGTGTCCAAAGCTTCTTCTAAGAACCAATCTGCCTTATCCGCAGGATCTCCTTCGTATGTCTTCTTAGGCTTTTTAGCTCCGAATAATCCGCCTGCCTTTTTCTTTGGTGTTGTAGCATTGGACTTCTTGCTAGTTCCTGCTTTAGCCTTCGAAGTGGTTTTGGTTTCTTTCTTAGGAGCTGTGTCTTTTGAAGCAACACTTCTTCCTTCAAACTCTTTTTCCATCTCCTTTCGAACTTTCTTCTCAAGTTTCTTAATCAGGGCTTTTTCATCAACCGATTTAGAATCACTCTTCATTTTCTCAATGACAGTTAGATAGTGAGATGCAACTTGAATAAGTGAGGTTTCCATACTTGCTTCCAATTGCATAGAAACTACATCGCCAGATGAGTCTCTCCACTTTCTCCATTGTAGCATTGTATTGGCATGAATATCGGAACCGCACTTTGGGCAGAATGATCTTTTCGGCGGTTTCAAAACTGGGATGGAGCGCATAGCCTCTGGGTCGATACCTTCGTGTTCACCACTAGATACATCATGAATGTGAGTACTTGCTTCCATACCAAGTTTCATCGCATCTTTGAACAATCCCTCGGATAGATCAAGTGTACCTTTCTGAACAAGAGCCCAACCATCTGTGCCGCGAACAGTAGCCCTAACTGCAGCAGAAGCAGCAGCGGATTCACCAAATTGATAATCTGCGAAAATGTTGCTAATAGGTTCATCATCGACATCAGCATCTGTCATTTCAATTGCTGAATCATCACCGTCAGCTGGTGCTGCAATGCCGAGTAAGATTGGATTTGCTCCATCTTCAACTTTGGCAATCATGTCGAACTTTTCTGCCATTGAAAGGTCATCGCGAGTACGAATTACATCTTTCAATTGATTTAGATCATGGCCTGTTGCAGTTATTGGTCCACGTACAGTTAAGTCGTTTCCACAAGACAAACAAAACTTCGAAGCAGGTTCGACTCCAGCCTCGCAACTGGGACAATAAACTCCGCCCATGTCAGGGCAACTACCCCTTGCCCCTTTCAATGGAACGGTACAGATACTCCGTATCTGGTGAATTTTGCTAAGTATTACTTCAGCCGAGCAATTTTAGCACATGTTCTTTGTCTAATTCGGCTAAAATAGGGGCTAATCGAGGACCTTTTTCAACTCCAAGAATCGCTTTATACAGGTTTCTGTAACCCTCTTTTGCGTTTATTTCTCCTTCCTTGAAGGTTTTTGAAATCGCTTCACCAATCGATTTAGTATTCCAATCGCATGAACTGATTTTTTCATTCAACATTTTCGTTATTGTAGAATCTAAACCTTCCATCGGTTCTTGCAATATGTTGATTCTCAATTCTTCGGGGAAATGTGGACCATTAATCCAATTTTTCATTCGAATCAACCTATCTGATATATTGGATCCATATGTGTTGATAATTTCTTCATCATTCTTTACTTGAGATAGCATTGCAAGATGTCTGAAACTAACCGATGATTGTTTAGAATCACCTATTGCACTCATTCTTAATGCTCCTTCGGCATCTTCAACAGCCACTTTCTGTCTTCTTGACAGATTTTCATCAGCCAATTCAGAATCGATATCCCTGGCTAGTAATCGTTCGTATTCATCGGCAAGTTCTACTAATGACATTCCCGCATCAAAAGTAATCGCTTTCTTAGGCTTTGTCGATGCGATTAGGTATCGTAGGATTTCTGGAGGTACTAAATCCAAAGCTTCCAGTGGCCCAATTGTATTTCCTGTTGATGAAGACATTGCACCTTGACCTTTCAATGAAATCCACTCATAGACTAGAGGATTTGGAGGTATGTCTCCAAATAACTCTGAAATTTCCTTTCCAGTTGCGTAAGATCCTCCTGCGGCGCCGTGATCTTTCCCAAATGGCTCGCAAGTGACACCGACCCATCCCCACTTTGCAGGCCAGTCGACTCTCCATGGTAGTTTACCCTCGGCCTTGTTTAGATCTGATTTACCAGGTAAGCCATCTTGGACCCAATGGACATAAGGCCATTCAAAACCAGTTACAGTTACACCATCAAGACTTCCATTGTGCCCATATGGGTTGAATGGATACCAATCTTCAGCGAGTTCACGACCACTTACTCTTTCAATAATCTCTCTAATTTCGCTTGCTTTTTCACAAGCTATACGAGACTTTTCTGCGAATTCGCCATTCTCGTATGAGGTATAATTATCGATAATTCTAGGTTTAACATCTATTTGTTCTAAAGCCTTCAGAAATGGTTCTAAGAAATGTTCTGCATAACTTCTACCATCATCTCCAGGGTTCCCATTCTCATCTGGTGCAGGTATTTTTGCTAATGGACATCCAATGTATTTTTCATATTCATCAGAAAGAAATGGGTATACCTTGCGAAGTGGATCTGCTGAATCTACGATAAATACTGACTCTGCATCTAATCCTGCGTCTCGACACGCTCTGGTGACCATGTCTCCAGTCAATATCTCTCTTAGGTGCCCGATATGGAATTCACCACTAGGAGTTATTCCTGAAGCAATAATGTGTTTATTACCTCGCTTAGACAATGTCTGTGCGGCAAAATCAGCCCAATGCATTAATGCTCACCTCAAACAACTGCTGCTCTAATTATTCCACGAAGAGGTACTTCGTCGATTTCATTTCTAACAGTCTTGTTAACAAGAACCATACAAAGAGAAACTTCAGCTCCAGCTAATCGCATCGATTCAATTGTTTTTGACATAGTCACTCCTGTAGATAATACATCGTCGACAATTACAATCCTTTTACCAGCGACTTGACCATATTTGTTGGAAAGTGATCCTTTCCCTGGTGCTCCGTCGACATTCCGGTGAATAGCGACTTCACATCCCAATTGATTAGCAACTTCGTTAGCAAAAAGGATTCCATTTATTGAAACACCAACTATGGTGTCAATACTGTCACCACATTCTTCTGCTACAACATCTGCCATTATGGCTCCAATTGCGGCTACTCGTTGAGGCCTTACACCTATTGTTCTCCAGCCAATGCTTACGTCTCTCGGTTTTTCTCCGCCAGCACTTCCTGCCAATAGCCAAGAAATAGTATCTTGAGATAATGAGAGTTCGTCGGCAATCTGTTGAGAATTTAGTCCTTCTTTGCGAAGATTTCCAACCATTGTGCGCAGCTCTTCGATACTTTTTCCGGTCTCCATGATGTTGTTCGGGGCGTCTATCAGACATCAAACCATCGTTATGCAGATGGCAATGTAGGCGGAAACCCTCAAATGGAGTGGACTCGGCGAAGGGGTTGATGTCCGACTTCGAATACGAGTCTTTGTTAGACCGCGCAAGGTCAAATATCCCTGAAGAGATTTCAAATCGTGCCCGTTGGACCCTCCCTGATCCACAGATATTGATTGAAGGTTCGAACACTATTTTTCGTAATTTTACCGAAGTT
>MDTG01243933.1_pt1 | contig 14114 bp, 15 predicted proteins | sample 811421 | NCBI WGS metagenome assembly MDTG01 (sample SAMN05326645, study PRJNA326480) | marine metagenome | isolation source: seawater | place: Pacific Ocean: South East | collected 2011 | reverse complement strand
CAGTTCTTCTTCTCGCAGTTCTTCTCTTATTCATCATTCTCGAATATCTTCTTCTGGATCTAGCCATTATAATATGTGTATATATTTTTTCAGATACACATGAATTATTACATTTGCGTTCAAAGTATTTAAAGAAATTAGCGAATCCTACACAAACTATGTCTCAACAAGACGCGCTACTTCGTGAATCACTTGAGAAATTTTATTCGGAACCTCATAATCAAGAACGGTTATACAACACATTGAATGGTGAGGAAGGTATATCTTTACGATCCATAGATTGGTTTATCACAAACTATTCTAAGAAAAACAACATTTACTATCAGATTTATAAAGACAAGATAGGAATCCCTACCTTTGATGAGACGGGTGAGTTTTCATCCAACATGAGTGTGCATCATTCTTATAAGTCTCAACTTAAGGCATATTCCAAGAAACGATTTGATCCATTTTGCAGAAGAGATCGTATGGAGTTTTCGTTGGGAAAATATGGCTCAATTCAAACTACGATTGGTCAATTAAACTTTTTCAGATGGGCGATACAGAGTCTTGTGATTGATTATTTGAAACAACACAAACAAGATATAGAAACAGACATGAACGAATGTCTCAAGATTATCAAACAAAAAAGTCAAAACAAATCAGGGAAACGAAAAAAACGCGAAGAGCTATCATTATCGGCCACAAGAGGATTAAGTCGAAACAAAATATCCGTTTGTTTGACGTTCGACTAGTCTGTGATTTCAAGTTTCTTTCTTTAGACGATCTATCTCACTGAATACGTGATTCACCAGAGATACCGAATCTGTAATATTCTCCAATTTCGTGTAAACCTTCATTTATCGTATATTTATCAATTTCGCTTCGTATAGCTTCGCTGAAACTATACACACCATCATCATCTAAAAATATATATGTGTTTGTTGTATGAACATATGAATACTCTTGTGGGTGAGTCTTCCAACGACCAGGGTCTCCGGGAGGATATATCATCCCCGTTTGAATGAAAGCGTCTACGAATCGTTTCATAAGAAAATTTTTTCGAAATTTTTTCACTGTAAATACTTCATATATGCGTGTATTATGCCGATTCACTGACAATATACGTGAAATGTTTCCTGCAATAGGGTTCGGTAGTTTCCCCATTCCAAACAATACAATCAGTGTGTTTCCTAATGATTTTATACTTCTAACATAATACATATATTCGTAAAACAACAAAGATAGAGCTGAGCCCATGGAATGCCCCACAATATAAGTTTGTCTAGGTTTAAACTTATCAAATAGCTCTTTTATCTGTGAGAATACTAAATGAATCTTCGGAATCTCGTCTTCACCTATTTGTGTGTCATAACCAAATATTAACAATGAAATATCACCATTGAAAATCAATGTATGAGTTGAAAGATTTCCGGCTACTCGAATATTCACTCTGTAACATTCTCCGTCTTTGTCTATTGTCACCCCCTCCCTTTCAAGAAGTCTGGTGGTTGCCTCTGTAAAATGCTGGCCACATTTTTTTCCCAATGTCATTAATGTAGTAAATACTATAGCAAGCGTAGGGTCACCCCTTATTTCCGCTATGCGTTTAAAAATCTCCGGATCACCAGGGTCTCTATGCCCGCCCCTTCCTGATGAAAACAAAGTATACAGGGCTTCTAAGCAGCATATTATTTCAATATATGCAAGGTTTAGGGTTTCACTTGCTGGTCTTGGTCTTGGTATTGCCCCTACTGCAGCCCCTCCATACATTCTCCTTGTGCGATTGATTTTACGATATACCCTTTTTGTTTTACGCATCCGTTTGCTTCTTTTGTGAATAGACTTTCTGTTTCTTTTGCGAAATCGTTTACTTTTGCGGAGAGACCTTCTTTTTTTAACCATGATTATATAATATAATAATATTCTGATTTTTTTTTGTTAGTCATAAATATAATTATGATGGACAAGAGTGTTGGATCAGTTGTGACAGGTGCCAAATCAGTTGTTGTGGACCAATGGAGAAAGCGCATGGTGCAACTTTCCGTGTATGCAGCTGTATTGTTTTACATTGTTGCGAACCCTGCAGTGTTCAAGTTTATGATGTCTCTTCTACCTGGCAGAGTGACTCAACTTAATCTCCTTGTATTACACTCAGTATTATTTGGTGTTCTCATGTATTTCGGAACATCGTTTGTGTTTGATCCTCTTTTGAAGGATTTAGGAGCAATTTAAATCTGGTATATCAGATTTACATAAAAAACATAGATTAGAATGGATAACTTGCTAAAATCAACTTACCTTTTCAAGATGGCTTGACACATATTTATTCATCATCTTCTTCATCTTCTTCATCGCTCGATTCAACCCGGAAGTTTGCATCAAGCTTTTCTGACGATTCTCCTGCACCTTCATCATCCGTATCATCCAAGAATGAATAATCATCGTAAGATTCAGGCATCTTGATACGAAGTTGTTCGGCCGCCCAGGTGCATCCAAACTTACCATTGGTGATCCAGATACCATTGCAACGGAGGACCATCTTTACCTTTGTCCCCTTCTTAAATACGCCCTGATGCTTGATAGATAGACGTTGGTCATAAGGAATTGGAATGCCCAACAAGACATAGTTTTCTCCTTTAGGATCGTTTACATTCATTGGTTCACGTTCTCCATGCTTGAAGCACTTGCATTGAACTTCCCCATCAAATTGCTTAATCTTGAATGTAAATCGGGGAGGATACTTACCGTCAGGTTCTCCTGTATCACGATCCTTAGACACCTTTACCATATTGGTGTATGAATCTTGCAATACCTCCATGCTCTTGTTTTTCTTGAACCAAGCCATAGAGTTTTCCTTTCCAGCTTTCAAGATGGATTCTTCAACTTTGACAAGCATATCATGGAAATCCTTTACAGATCCATCTTTGTCATGACCCTTCAATGATACCTCCACCGCATACTTTCCAGAACTCTCGTTCTTGTCATTAGGAAAGAACTTTCCAGAATCAAACGGGATTTCCAACTCAGGTGTTTGGATAAAGACACCGTGATTGTCATAATTCACGTAAACCTGCTTACCACCATTCTTTAGAGTCTTCAACTCTGAAAAGGAAATCTTAGAGAGATCCATCTCTGAAGGCTTCATGGGACGCATAGTCATATTTCTTTGTGAGTGTTTTGTGAGTGTTTTGTGAGTGTTTTGTGAGTGTTTTTGTGTTCTATTCTCTTTCTGTCTCTCTGTCTGTCGCTGTAATCTGCTACAATACCCTTTTTCAAATTTTCTTTAAATACCTTTCAACAGTATTCCTTTAAGAGCTGGTGGGGGAAAAGACAATTTAAGAATCTCAGAGGTTTAAAATAATATAACAAGTAGGATGGAACTCTCACAAAATACGGCTCATTGTTTGTGTGCACACGGTGGAGAAACATGTGACAAAAGACCCACTTATGGTAAGTATTGCAAGAAACACCGTTCATTGCATTTGTTACAAGATGGTAATATTCGTGTTGATCGTTTCACAGGAAAAGAGAGCGATTATTACATGAAAGACATAACCAAGTATTGTATAACATGTATGGGGATTCAACCCAAGAAACTGACTGGAATAAAAAAACAGGAAAAGTTTAAGATGATACATGCGTGGATTACTGTTTTGCAGTATCATCTCAAAAACATATCTTCTATAGTTACAATCCAAGCATGGTATCGTCGTCATCAAGTATTGTCTAGATTCAATGAAAGAAAACAATGCAACAATGATGAAGATTTTTACAGTTTTGATCCTTTGACCAAGATACCTCCCTTATATTTTTACAGTTTTCTGGATGAAACTGGTTTCCGTTGGGGATTTGATATAAGAAGTCTAGACAAGTTGATCCAAGATTCAGAGCCACGCAATCCATATACAAGAATACTGATACAAGATGCAGAAGTATTGAAGATACAAGAACGGGTGCAAAAAGTCAAATTAGAAGCACCCTATGAAGATATAATCGAAATTGTCATGAGAGACCGAAAATCAGCTATCAAGCAAAGGACGGTAGACTTGTTTTCGAAGATTGAGCAGTCAGGATATACATGTCATATTGATTGGTTTTTGTCATTATCACTTCGAAGATTACAATATCTTTACAAGGAGTTTGAAGATGTGTGGAATTATCAAGCGCAACTGACTCCAGAAATGAAACGTATCATTGCCCCACCCGATGGAAGAGTCTTCGTGACAAGTCTGGCTGAAATATGGGCCATGAGAGACAAAGAAGATGTCCAAGAACGAATTCTAGAATCATTGTCCAAGTTTACTCATTCAGGAGATGCAAATGCTGGATTAGGATATATGTATTTTCTGATTGCCTTTGGAAGATATTCTCAGCCATGTTATCTGGCGCATTGTGAATGGCTAAGCGCGGTGCATTCATAAAACATCAATTCATAAAACATCATCTGCAATACCCTGGTATCATAAAGTATTTAAACAAAACCATGCTAGATGAAGTATAGCGAGTTAGTGCGGTTATAAGAGAGAAAAAAGATAGTTTACCGAGTATATACAACAATGCCAGCGAAAACAGCCCCCAAAAAGGTCAAGAAGGTAACTCCACCCAAGAAGGTTGTCAAGGATGCACCTAAGAAGGCTGCGCCCAAGAAGACGACTAAGACTACCAAGACACCAAAGACACCAAAGACAACCGAACCAGCACCTGTGGCTACCCCAGCCGTGGCTGCGACTCCGGTGGAACCAACCCCGGTTGAAGAGGTGTCGCTCACTCCATACGCCGAGGAGTTTTCGGCAGTTGCTTCTGAGCTAGACACTGCACTCACTCTTGTGCGCAATCTCAAGAGTCGTCTGCAGAAGCTTGAGAAGCAGGTTCATCGTGAACACAAGGCCAATCTCAAGAAGATGCGTGGTCGTAAGCGTCGCGCACCTAACCCGAATGCTGAGCCATCTGGATTCCAGAAGCCGGGCAAGGTTTCCCCGGAGCTATCTAAGTTTCTGGGTCTCAAGAAGGATGAGTTGATCTCTCGCACAGCGGTGACTCAGCGTATCAATGCCTATTGCAAGCAGCACAACCTTCAGAATCCAGAAGATAAGCGCAAGATCCTTCCGGATGCAGCTCTTCGCAAGCTTCTCAAGATGGGTAAGTCTGATGAACTCACCTTCTTTAATCTTCAGAAATACATGAAGGTTCACTACCCCAACAAGGAGGGTGTGTATCCAGTCGCCTAAATGGATTGACGTATTGAATAATTGTAACATTTGTTTTTTCATTTCTAGAAGAATCCTTTCTAGATATCATGTGAATATTGATTTGATTGTATTTTGATGATCACACACTGTTTCGAATGGGGCTAGTTTCAGTTGTTCTGTAACATATAAATTTCCTCGATTGTTTGAGGAGGGGTTTCTTAGACCATGTTCTATATATTTTTTGTTACCTCTCTGGTGATATACTATAGTGTCATCCGGTAGTCTAACCTTCAATACTGGTGTAAAGTAGTGTTCATACAAGTTGTAAGATATTGTCGTATGCAGATCGCAACCATCGATATGATAGTTTGATGCATGTGTGATTATTTGTATTTTAAATGAGGCATTGTCATTTGGAAACCACAGAGTGTAGTCACTGTGTGTAATATACACAATCCAAGATGTTGATTTCAAATGTATTTGTAATTGTTTGCATATATTTTTGTAGACATCAGATAAACTTCTTTGAAGAGTTACTGTATACTCGTCATGTAATTTTCGACAGTCAATCACTTTCAAATCTCGTATATTCCACAGACTTGTTGAAGATGACTCGTGTATTTCTGTGGTTTCATGGTTACTCGTATATTTCATTATTTCATGAATTCGTTTTTGAATTGATTCTTTGATGGTGGATGGCAAGGTCCGATATAATAATTTTAGAAACTTGATTTCTGTTTTTGAATTGAATGATACATAATATTCATGAATCCACAATATCTCTTCATCTGAAAACTGAATATCCAAGAAATCGGTCCATTCTCTCGTTGCATTGATGGCGATCTTTAAATCATAAATATATCGTTTCTTAGGATTTGATAATGTTGAATATGCTTCTGATAACTGTTTGAATTGTTCTGATTTTTGTTTGTCTCCGCTGTGTTTGTCAGGATGATATCTTTTTGCCAAGCGATAATATTGCTTTTTTATATTGGGAATTGTTTCATCAACTGAAACACCCAAAGTTTCATAATGAGTTTTCATTTATGATTCATGAAACTCCATTGTTTAAACTTGTTTCAAAAATCTCTAAAAAAAAAAATATATTCCAGTATATACAATGTTAAGCAAGGTTTCCTCGAAAGTCGGTAGCACGATTGGTTCTAACAAGAAGATCATCCAGCAGTTTTTGTTGGTGCTTATTCTTCTACAGTTTGCTCCTTTTGAAGTTCTCGGCCCAACTATCAACTCTAAGTTGCAGTCGGTTCTCAGCCCAGTTATGCGACCCATTACCAACCTTATGTCGAATGTATACATGCGCACTTTAGTGTTTATTGTGTTACTCTGGAGCTGCTGTGTCGCCAAGGATATGAACACTTTCTTCCTTGTCGCTATCTATTTCATAGTGAGCAAATGAAGTAATGTGATATAATGATACAAGTAATGTTTCTATATGTATCATCTTTCTGTATGATTCTTTTAGTTTTGATTCGCTTTCTGTAATTTCTTTTATGATAGATGTTTTGATCTTTGCCGTCCATTTTGGATTCTCAAAACATCTTTTTGTCAAGGTTTGATATAATTCAGGTAAATCTATATCATATTTTAATAGATTGTGACATATCTCTTTTATATCTTGTATATCACATTTCCGTATTTCTCTGAAATCATGATCATATATTTTCATGATACTATCACATATTATATCTGCTGGTTTTCTTGTGATTTCATTATCAGTAACTGATGTTGGGAATCGTATACTCAAAAAACGACTACGAAAAGCATCTGATAAACTGGTGTAATTTACAGTAAATACTACAAATATATTATGACTGTTGTATTTCTCTAAGGCTACTCTCATTTTATCTTGTAAAAAACCACCTAATTTGTGAGTATCTCGAAAAACGATCATGCGTTTTTTACCTGAGGTGCTTGGAGTCTTTATAATCTCTAAGAAACATCTCCAAAAAATATCTCTGTTTTTCTTTTGGATACCATGTAATGAAAATTCATAATACCACAGATAACGTCCGTATTTGAACGAACCTTCATCTATTTCACTCAATCTCAATGAAGGATAGATCTCTGAGATAATATCATAAAAACATTCATATGAAACATTCCCTGGAGCACCATACAACAACATGTTAGGCTGATTTGGAGAAACAAGTGCTCTCTTGATTAGCGTTTGGGGATTCATTGGGTTTGATATACTTCAGATTTATAGTTTAAATACCAAGACGATGCCCTCAATTGCTGTCAGAAACATACAATCAAAACACATTGAAATCATGCCTAAATCATATTGTTACAAGCTCAAATATACAACACCTCATCTGACGTTATTGTCTATTTATCTGTATACTCCACATATTGAATGGGATACAGAAAATGGTATGATCAAACTTATCTTGAATGACTCAACCAATATTCAAAGTTTGAAAGAAATTGACAACACATGCATGAATCAGATAACAAACTACCGTCCATTTATGAAACACTCCAATCAACAATGGTATCTATTGTTTTCACCTAATCCAGAAGTATTAAAATTGTATAATTCCAAACCACGATCTGTGCATTTGTATCTGAAAACTATACAAAAAAAAACTGATTTAAATATCCCTGTGATGTATATCATAAATCATGAATGACCCATCCATGTGTAGATTGATCGCCAATCCCCATTTGTTGAAACCGATGCAACCACCCGCAAATTATTCTCTAGGCAAATCAAAAGAATACATACAAAGATTTTTACGTTCCGAATACAAAGATTTATACATAACAGAATCGTTAGTTGATCTGATATCTATTAAAATAAGAGAAACATTGCATGAATATGATATCAATTGTGTCGTAAATCAATGTATATGTGATATGCTAGATGCTCTGTGTCAAGAATATGAAATCAAGACTCAACCTGTTTATGTTGAAAATGATCCAGAAAATTTGGGATTCTTGCCCTTATTGCTACATCCTGATTCAGAAGAAGATACTACAGATGAAATGAAAGAAACAGACACATGCAGTGTCTATGATACTAGTGATGTAAATAGTGATGTAAATACTCCTCATTCATCTTATGGAAGTGATACATCAGATACATCCGGATTGTCGATATGATCGGATGACTAATAACCAGGATAACCCATCAAACGCCACAAAGGTGCAAACAAACTGTCGTCTCCTGCTTGTGCTTGTTGTGCTTGTTGTGCTTGTTGTGCTTGTTGTGCTTGTTGTGCTGCCTGCATTTGTCCCGGTGTGAACAAATCGTCCAGACCGGCTACAGCAGCTGCGATGTCACTCTGTTGTCCCTGATGGGCCTGTCCCTGATGGGCCTGTCCCTGATGGGCCTGTATCTGAGGGGCCTGTATTGGGGAAGATCTCCGTCTTCCTCGTCTTTCTCTTTCTCTTTGTTCTCTTTCTCTTCTTAGTCTTTCTTCTCTGTCTCTTTCTCTTCTTAGTCTTTCTTCTCTGTCTCTTTCTCTTCTTTCTCTGTCTCTTCTGTCTCTTCTTAGTCTGTCTATTCTTTCTCCTTCTCTTTGATGAATTATATCAGTTCCTAATCTCTCTATTGGCATATCTAGCGAACGGGCGAATGAACTAGACAGTGTGTTTCCATGCATTCTGTCAACGAAACCTAAAAGACTATTCTTTACATGGCTACCCGAAGGGAATACATCTATATATTGTAATAAAGAATCGCGAGAGATACTATTGCTTGTAATATGTTGTAACTTGTCTATAATCATACCAAACACATATTGTCCAAGATGTTGTCCATCCAGATACCATACTGTATATATAGGTATATCATTAGTCGTAGTCCATCTATGACCTCCCTGACAATCTGTTATAAAAAACCCTGCCCTGTTAAGCAAACATTCGCTTTCAGCCGCGAATTGGCTTATAGTTTGAATATTCTGCTGAGTTGTGGAGATACTCCTCTCTTTTGTGATTACAAGTGTATTTGGTTCTATGCGTATGGATCCCATAATACCAAACAGCGCACCCCCGCGGTTCATGAAAGTCACAGCAGTATTTCTTTCAGGCGATGTTGCGACATATCCTTTATCTTGTATTACCATGTTGTCATTCAAATCGTTTGAACAATCGCGTGACCAATTACCATATGACAGTAAACCTTGTGCGTCTAACCATCCACTACTCACGCCTCTCCAAAGAATTGGTTCGTCAGGGGGGACTCGTATCGGGTCCCTTGGAATTGTTCCTTTCATAGTCAATGAGGTTAGAGCGGGGAGTATAGTCACAAATTCTGCATCCGCCTGTCTTGGATCAATAGTTCTCAATCTGTTTCCAAGGGGTGTATACATACCCCCTTGAAGTGTCCACATATACCATACAAACCGTTCATATGCTGTCGTATCAGGCAAAGGGGTAATCAATGCTCTTGTTAAACCACCACTGTTTGTAGGTAATATGCGTTCGACAGCTCTTCCATTATTTATGGCGAAAGCATCATACACATCCTGAGGATTACTTGCAATATGATTACATATTTCGCTCCACATATCGTTCGCATGCGCTGGCAAGTTTTCGCGAAACCACCTATATTCGGCTTGGAAAGCGTCTACACCAACTGAAGAAAATATATTATCTCCTCTAGCGCCAACTCTCGCGCTTCCCTTTTGTTTTTTGTGACGATGGCTCTTACGCCCCCTTCTGCTTTTGCGTCGTCTGTTTCTCTTACTGTTTCTCTTACTCTTTCTTCGTCTTGTTTTTTTATTCGCGGCTGCGATAGCCTGCACTCTATGCATATTCGTTTCTGTGTGTATCAAAGGAGGTTCCTGGGTTTTCTTTGAGGTTTTCTTTTGAGACTTCGCCATTTCTTTTATTTTTTTCTTGAAATCTGGATCTTTGCATATTTCTTTCACTGCGAAACCAATTAAGTCTCTAAGAGGGAAAACGGCTGTGTCTTTATTGAAACCACTTTGAATCCAATCTGGTTTTTTGGGATCTTTTTTTGATTTGGCTCTCTTTTTTGTGTTCTTTTTTGTGTTCTTTTTTTTCTTGGTCTTGCTCATTATATATGTTGTTACATTTTTTTCATACTAAATTTGAAATCATGCAGACAATGAATATGTCATACTCTACATTGATGGATATCCAATCTATCTTACAATCTCTTTTAAGAAACGACCTGTGTAAAATGGTTCACAAACGTTCTCCAAATACACCCTTCTCAGAAATATTGAAACATGTTGACAAATATATTGCAGGGAATCCTCCCCTATTCGAGATTCAATCAGGAAATCCTAACAAAAGAATCAAACAGATACCTCCCGACGAAGAAAGATGTTGTGCAAGAACATGGAATCACAATCAAGGGACACGTTGCACACAGCGTAGAAAACGTGACTCTGAATGTCCAGAATACTGTGGAACGCATAACCGTGAATTAACAAAACGCGGGTATCTAAAATTTCATCGCTATGATGAACCTAGACCTGAAATCAATGCAGAGGGGTCACGTATCCCATGGTATGACACTACACCGATGGAAAGCTTACAAATTATACTCGATTATCATGGTGCCTATCTAAAGACACATCTAAAAAGACCGAAGGTCACACCATAATTGAAATTGAGGATTATATGTTTTCAAAATTTCAAATATACCCGAGGGATTGATATCGCTTATTTCTTGAATCAACAAGGCCACAATCATGGGTGATATACTTAATCCATCATAACATGAAATAAGTATGTTATGATCTTCCATATGTTGTCTCAAGAAATCTACGATTTTTGTTTTATTTTGCTTTAACATTTGTAAGTTGGTTTCATCAGATACATTCGGTGAAAAGGGTAATCTTATTTTTTGTGCATCCACTGACGGAAAGTCATAATACTGCGTGCAATTGAGTATAATACTAATTTGATTGTCTATCATGAAATCACGATTCTGTAACAATTTCACATCAGAGACCCATACACCCGATAATACTTCAGTGTAATTCATAACTAAATTTGATGATAGATTATTAAAACTATTTAAACACAACTTCTTTAAATACCCCGATTATGGATGACTTTGAGGAGTGTTTCCAAGCACTTGATGAGATGTTGTCCGAAAATGTTCCAACAGAATCTACATGTTGCGATGTGATTGAGAATTATCAAGAAAATCAAGGTGTGATAGTTTGTCGCAAATGTTCGCAGCTTATCACAAATATAATAGATGGTCCTGAGTGGAGATTTTATGGAGGAGAAAGCAAAGGGGGAAATCCATCTCGTTGTGGAATGGCCGTGAATCCTTTGTTGCCTCAATCTTCACTGGGATCATCGATGTCAGGTTATGCCAAGAATCATGCGATGAAAAAGATTGGTCAATATCAAATGTGGAATAGTATGCCCTATGGTGAAAGAAGTTTGTATAAAGTATTTGTTGAAATTGATACGAAATGTCAAAAAGGAGGGTTGCCCAAAATTATTTCTCAGACAGCGAAATCATTGTATCGTATACTTTCAGAAACCAAAGTTTCACGAGGCTCCAATCGCACGGGGGTGATCGCTGCATGTGTTTATAATGCATGTAAAGAGTGTGGTGTTCCGCGAAGTCCCAATGAAATATCACAAATGTTTGATATTGAAAGCAAGATTATGACCAAAGGATGCAAAAATTATACAGAAATTATGAGAATGAGTAAAGGCAACAAAAATCGTATCACGGATCTGAAAAGTATCAATTTGGATGATTTTATAGAAAGATTTGCTTACAACTTGAAGTTTTCAGAAACAGAGATTCAAGTAATCATGCGGTTGTCTTCAGTTAGTCAAGATTTAGGATTGATTAGCGATAATACCCCAGCATCCATGGCTGCCGGATGTATTTATCTGTTTTCAAAATATCGTCAAAATTCACTTACAAAAAAAGAGATATCAGATGTATGTAAAATATCTGAAGTCACTATCAACAAATGTATGAAAAAATTAGAATCAAATAAAGATATGATGACTTATCTTCAGTCACATTTAGACATCTTGCAAGAATCTTAGAGAGGTATTTACAACAACTGAGTCTTGATTGCAAAAAACAATCCACCGATCACCAATGCCTTGACAAACACACATTGCATATTTAATGCACCAGCTTCATCTACAAACATGCTTATTTTTTTGAATAGTGAATCAATTTGACCCAAATTCATCATGATAGACAAAAAGATAATCACCATAATCGACTTTGTTTCTCGTTTTATACTTTCAGCTATACCTGAAGGAGGTGTCCCAACTGTTTGTTGTGAAGCTTGCTGATTCATCATCTGTTGGGCCATCATTTGCTGTTGTGCAATCGCCTGTTGTTGGGCCATTGCTTGTTGTTGGGCCATTGCTTGTTGTTGCGCCATTGCTTGTTGTGGAGGAGCTTGTTGTGGAGGAGCTTGGACCGGAGGCATTTCTTGAACCGACTGTTGAGGATTTTGCTGAACAGCTGGACCCTGTCCTAAATCATTTAGTATAGAATCAACTAATTTGGCGTCTTCTTCACTGATTCCTCCAGTCAAACTGTCAATGCGTGTTTCTTGAGACATCTAAGTTATACCTTCGGATTACAATATATTTGTCAATATCAGACGCATAGATTTATACTGTAATTACTGATATTCCAGAACATTGTGAAAATGCAAACTGAACGAGCCACAATCCTAGTAAAAAGGCAAACAAATAACGAAACATTACTATAGATTAGAACTTTTTAACATGAATACTGTATCTTCACGACGAAATATATATCTGAACCCCACTAAAGATACAATTGTCATAAACAATGTATGATAATCAATCAGTTGATCTAGCATTGTGTCTTTATACGAATCACATAAAAAAATCTCCATATACTGGTAACGGATCTTTTAGCTTCGACCAGTCAATAAACCGATCATCTATGTATCTGTGTTTGTCTCCTGTGTATCCATAATATTTGGTTGTGGCCTGTATTTCCCCCATATTTTCTTGTATCTGTTCATAATTTTCCGGACAATTTATTATAGGTTTCTTGTAATAATCTTTGAGAATTTTTGGAGGATCATCTGATTTAGATGATTGATTGTCTTCTGCTATCTTTGGCAAGAATCCTTCTAACTCTTCTTGACATGTTTGACAAGAATCTTGGAATAGTAAATATACAAAAACAAACAACAATACAATCCACAACATTAAGATAACTTAGATTTCTTTGTTTTGTGTATTCTTGGTAAATTATTGATTTAAACTGTTCTAACGATTGTTTACAAAGATATGTTGACACAATTGTCAAACTCGGGTTACAAGATAAAAAAACATGAACTCTCGACAACAACTCTAGAAGAAATCAAACAAGAACTCACTGTGTCTCCATTTACATTTAGTGATTTTGATACAAAACAAGTGAAATTCTCTGTTTTCATGGAATCACCAAGTAAATTGTATCTGCCACGATTTTATGGACAAGATCGCTTTGGTCTTGTATCGCCTGAAAACGTCAAGTTTGCGGAACCCGGAAAAAGCAATATGATATTCAACGGATCACTCAGAAAAGAACAACAACCTATCGCACAATTATATCTTGATAGTGCAAAGAAAGTCGGAGGAGGACTTATCTCACTGAAATGTGGAGGAGGAAAAACAGTGCTTTCCTTATGGATTGCAGCAACTTTACAATACAAAACCATTGTCTTGGTTCACAAAGATTTCTTGGTCACTCAATGGATTGATCGTATTCGTGAGTTTTTGCCCAATGCCAAGATAGGTAAAATTCAACAATCGACTGTAGATATTGAAGGGAAAGATATCGTATTGGCCATGGTTCAGAGTTTATCCAAAAAAGAATATCCTCCTCACACCTTTGATGCTTTTGGATTGGCTATTTTTGATGAATGTCATCACCTAGGAGCAGAAGTGTTTCACAAAAGTATGCGCAAGGTTGCTTGTAAACATACT
>MDTG01330756.1_pt1 | contig 14115 bp, 14 predicted proteins | sample 811421 | NCBI WGS metagenome assembly MDTG01 (sample SAMN05326645, study PRJNA326480) | marine metagenome | isolation source: seawater | place: Pacific Ocean: South East | collected 2011 | reverse complement strand
TCGAGAATTAAGTTTGGATTAGAATCATAAAGGCTAGGAACAATAACCAGATCAATTGAATTTATTATATGAGTAATATCATTCAACCATCCGTGCCAAATAATATCAGCTGGCCGCTCAAATCCTTTTAGCGCTTCATGCATTCTTTTTTTATGAGGACCATCACCAATGATATGTAGTTTGTAAAGAACTCCTCGCTTATTTAATTCAATAACCATATCGACAATAATGCCAAGACCCTTACATTCCCAAAATAGTGGACTAATAAAGGCTAGATTAATTATTTTTATTTCTTGTTTATTATGATGAACCATTTCAAAATTTGGGCAATCATTATTCAATATCATGCTTTGAAAAATTATATCTTTATGTCTATTTTTTAAAATCTCCAATAGAAATGGCGCCTGAACCACCACGAGATCAGAAAATTTCAAAACAATTTTTTGAATATTTGGATAAAATGCAAATAAGCTGAGTGTTTTGAATTTTTCAATTAATGTCTTATTATCTGGCTGATTTATTTTATAGATTGATATGGAATCTCCGCGAGATAGGAAAAATTTTGATGTGCCTCGAAGAAAAGGGAGAGCGATCATACAGATTGCATCATATTCCCTCAATGTAAATACACTATCAACAGAATTCAAAATCTTATAATTCTTACAAAATGTGATAAATAATTTTATGTATAGACCTATAAATGCAAAATTAGGTAATTTACTCACTGAGAGAGGAATTACATTGATATTTGGAGCGTTATATCCTGGCGGTGAAATCCAATAAACAGTATGTCCTTTTTTAACGAGTGCTTGAGCCATGCGTTCTTGACGAGAAAAAGACCCATGACCAATAATTTGGTTAGACATAGTCAAAAATACTTTTTTATTCATTAGTGTTATCTAGTTTCAAATATTTGCAATTATATCTACTAATTAGTTTTTATACATTAAAAGAATAAAATCTTAGAATCCTATATTTAACTATATAATAAAATTATCAATCATCACGAATAATGATTTGTCGCTTTTTTGAAATTACTAGATTGGCCATAACACCCATTAACATCATATAAATAGGCATTACAGAAAAAGTTTTTTCAGAGTAATGATTAAAGAAAAATGAGATAATTAACAATATAATCATATATTTAACACCAGATAAATAATGCTTATAAATATCATCAGCATAAAATTTTTCGATATAATTTATATCTATGTATGACCTGATCCAAAATAAGGAATATAAAATCATTCCAAGCAAACCCAATTCAACCAAAATACTAATGAGAACATTTTGAGTTCCAGTATTTTTTAAATACTCATAGCCAAGAAATCTGAGTTCAGGCCTATCAAGAGTAGTCGAATGAAATCCTCTACCCAGAAAATAATCACTAAAAGATAAATCTAAAGATTCAAAAACCAAATAGTCTCTCTTACTAAACCCAGATTTAGATGTAAATTGAATGGATGTAAGGGTATCACTTAAATTTTCGACATTGATGAAGAGTATTAATGCAACGAAAGTAAATAATAAAATGCCGATAATAATCTTTTTTGTATTTTGATAATGATAAAAAAATACCATAAATAAAAAAAACGAAAATATCATAGCACCTCTGGATAACATTAAATAAGATGCTAAAAAAGATAAACTGATACATAAAAATGCATAAAAATACTTTTCTTTACTAATGAAATAACCTACTGAAAAAGAAGACATAATTAACACAAACCAGCTTCTTCCATTCATTCCCCCCAAGTAGCCTATATAATATCCTGCCTGCTCTCTTTGAGCTTGGTAAGTAAGAATTCCACCACCACCAGGCATACCAGCACTAAATATATGCATGACAGTTGCAGATACTATGAAATAGAAAGTAATTATAAAATATAATAAAAATAAGACTTTTAGAAAGCGCTCTAAGTCATTTTTTTTTATTCTTAGATTTGTAAATATGAAATAAACTGTAAAATTTAATATCGTGGATATTAAAACATGAGTAAGAAAAGGCAGATCATCAAGACTAATAAGACGAGATGCTTGTAAAAAATAATAAAAGACACATAAAAGCAAAAACCAACAATAAATGCGCCCACCTTGATTTATAGATAACTTCTTGTTGTTAACTACAGCATTACAAAAAATCAACGAAAAAATAACTATAGTGCTTAATTCTTTTACATATAACTCATATTCTCTTAAACCCAAAGCAGGCCATGGAATTAACAATATAGCCAGTATGAATATACTTATATATTTAAAATCAATTTTTAAAGTTAACATTTCTCTTATTGAGAGGAATTAATATTTGAGTCATTATCCATATTGTCGATAAGCAATGCTCTGCTAATTACTTTGTAGTTTTCCCACAAATACCAAAAGGATATATATAGAGCTAAATATATCATTATTAAATTCTCTATCCTAAGAACAAGACCTATTGACAGGTACAAAGCAACGTTATGTGTATGTGGGCTAATTTGTAGATGGATCTGACGCAAAATACTTTTTTGCATCAAAGGTTTTCGATCTTCTTTTCCATTATTATTTTCAGTCATTATAGGACTAGAAAGAGGCTCTCGTAATTTTATAAATTTATCTTTCAATCTAATATCAGCACCTATCAGCCCCCTAAAATAAAACATAATTAAAGTATAAAAAGTGAGATATATATAGTTCACACTAACAAAAGAAAGATAGTATGCCATCACGATAAAAATCATCAAAAACCCTATCCTATCGATCATAGGATCAAGCCAAGTACCAAGAACAGAACGTTGGTTCTTCATAATGGCAACCGAACCATCTAATGCATCAAAAAAAGAAAATACAATAAGCAAAATAGCGCCAACTAATTTCAATGGATAACTCTCATTCAATATGCAAACTGAGATAAGAATAACCAAGAATAATCTTGATATTGTTATTTGATTAGCACTTACAGTGGTATTGATTAATTTTTGTCCTAGGTAGTGCGCCCATATTCGATAAACCTGTTTAATTATCTGGCCATGCTTCTTGATAGTCATTATCTTTCTCTTTTAATATTTATTCTTTCATTTTATTTTTTTGAGTATATTCGATCATATTTAAAATTCTTTTTCTGTATTGATAGTAAAACTTTCTAATAGGAGTGGTTAAATTATAAACCAAATTTTTTAGAACAACATTCTGCCAACTATAATATGTATCTTCAAAGTTTGTTATTTCAGAATATTCTTTACACTTTTTTACCAAAAACCTTAAATGGCCTCTATTTCCATTTTCAGGTTCCTTGGTTATCTTAAATCCACTTCTTTTGAGCAATAATCCTAATGTTTTATTGGAATAAATAACTGGATGCTCCACATGAAAATTTTTACGCCAAGTGCTGTTAAATCCCAACGAATACAATGATGGTGTCTCGACAAACAAAACTCCATTCTCATCTAGTAATGAGTTTACATATTCTAGATTGATTAATGGGTCAAATAAGTGTTCGACCACATGTCTCATTATAATGACATTATATTTCTCTTTATTATTTTTACAAAACTCATCAAGAAATCCATTATAAATATTTATACCAGATAAATTTCTTCCGTAGTCAACATATTCAGATTCTGGGTCAACACCAGCAACTGAAACTGCGCCATTATCTTTAAAATATCTGAGTATTCCACCTGAGGTGCAACCAACCTCGAATACCCTCATTTGGTTAATTTCAATATTACAATTACTCAAAATGAAATTTAGTACAGATTTTCCTTTTGTTCCATATTGTTTTTCCTCATAAAGAGCAATCTCTTTTCTTCTAACATTATCTTCAGTTCTTAAAGAAGAATTTTTATAATAAGACTCATACCACTCATTGGAATGCCTTGGATTTAAATAAACCAAGCTGCATTTCTTACAAATACATACAGGCATGTCTTTTGATGAAAATAATTTCGTTAAATCAAAACTCTTATCACTCGCACAAAGAGGACAGAGAACTTTTAGACTATTTTTCATAATTAAACTCTTAATTGTAAATTTTATTATTTAAATACGAATGATAAGCACATTTATCGAAAATCAAGAAAATTCAAACTTTTCTTTTTTTTAGATTTTTGATTAATTCTAAATAATACAAAACATCCGTGATGCGAATAAAGAACATATTAGTTTCTAGAGGATCCTTAAACCTCCTATCATAAAAAAACCAAGCCAAATAAAAAGTTAACAATTGAGAAAAAGCAATTGAGATTGCTAGTCCCAAGGAGTTGTATGCTAAGAAAAGAGGATAGCATGTGATTAGATTAATCAGCATCCCGGCTCCTCTTGCATAAGTCTTTTTTATAGGATCTCCTGTAAAGGTAACAGCCACCATAAGAGTATTGGATAATGGTAATAAAATTGTAGCTATGCCTAAAGGAATACTTAATGAAACTATATCAATAAACTCCATTCCATATAAATATACAACAATATATTCAACAAATAACAAATATAAAAATAAGCCTACAAAGCTCATTGTGAATAATGTTCTACTTATTCTTGGGATAAATTTTTTAATCTCCTCAAATGTACTTCTACTAACTTTTGGCATTAAAACAGTAAGTATTGCCCCTGAGAATCCTGAAATTAATTGCAATAATTTCATCGCTAAAGATAAAATCCCCAAATCCCTAAAAGATAGTAAAGCTGTAGCAATAAGCATGATTATACTATTGTTAGATTTCAAAATTGCCGATCCTAAGAAAGTTTTTAATCCAAATTTAGTCATAGTTACAAGATCGGCAACGCCAATAAAATACGAAGAAACTTCGTTTAAACTCTTATAAAAAAGATAGACAAACATACAAATTGTTATCAAAGATTGAACCAGAATTGGAATTATAACTGCTCCTGCTAGTTCATAATCTATATATATAAGTCCAAAAATCAGGGCTAACCTAGAGAATGGAGCGACTATATCTAGCAAAATAGAATATATTTTTATTTTATAAAGTCCGCGTATTATAGAGCGAAGATATTTCTGTATTATTATAATTGGTATAAATAATAATGAAATTAAAAATAAGGTGTTACTGACTCTCCCTTTATAAAAAATTTCATTAACCTCAACATAAAAAAACATTATAATAGTAATGTAAATTAATCCAAATATCATACCAAGACTAGTAAATGTCCATAGATATTTTCGAATCGAGGGTCCTTCTCTGTTTATAAAATATACAATTGATGGTCCAAACCCAAATCCACCTAAAGAACTTAATAAAATAGGTAATACATAAATAGCCGTATATTGACCATAATCATTAGCGCCTAAATATCCAACCAAAAGAACACTACTAAAAAATTCTATAGCTAGGCCGATATACTTATTAAAAAATACGTTGAGTACTTTCTTTAGAAAGTCCACATCACCTCTTCTTCAAAACAAATGATGGCGATTTAATATTTTCCATAATTCGCCGAATGATTGATAAGCTATCGCTATGCAGATTTTTGATACCTTGAACAATCTCATTCTTTTCAGATTCATTGAGAGTGTCATTTTTAAAGGACTTGATTGCAATGAATAATGCTTGATCAAAATATTTATACACACAAAAAACAAAAATTACTTTTCTTATAAAAGACTTGTTATTTCTACTTAATGAATTTTCCTTATCATTAAGTAGCAACAAATCATAGACCATAGGTCTTGATTTATATCCTGTTTTTGGCCTAGCATTAAGTAAACTTTTAGAATGTATATTATTGCCATCGATTTCTACTATTGGGGCATCTGCAAAAGTTTTGATGTCATATAATTCAAAATTATTCTCATATAGTGTACTCAGAGTATCTGAAATATTGGAACCATCTTGGTATAATTTTGCTGCATAGGCCTCAGTATGGACACCAATTATATCTTCCCATTTCCTTATTGATTCAAAATACATAATTTTCAGCACCCTGTATATCAATCTTTAAAAAATCAATTTGACCTACATTATGATGCTGGAGAACATCTTCTAGAATATCCACATCTATCTCAGAGATATCATCAATTTCATAAAAATTCCTTGCATAGTAATTAGTTCCATCTAAGACCTTGCTATCAGGTTTAAGCACTGAGCTATAGGATGCATTCCGTGTAGTATTAAACTTAACCTTTCCCTTGAAACTCCATACTGCTTTTGGGATAACTGTTGTATTCATCGTTGCTGATTGCTCTAATTTTTCTGCTTCAACTTTTTCTGGTTCAAATAAAACAACATTAATAATTTCCTCTACTTTTTTCCACTCATCACTCAACCCCCCCCTTTGATCCAAGATCAACATAAGTAAAAATAGAATCACCAAGGATATTTTTATAATTCTCTATTATTGCTCTATTTGTCATAATTATTAATCATATCAACTCTACGTTGATGCCTATTACCTTCATATTTTGAATTTAACCATTGCTCTAAAATCATTTGCGCCACCTCGCTACCAATCACTCTTGCTCCAATACATAGTATATTTGCATCATTATGCTCTCTGGCCATTTTGGCGGAATATGGTTCACTGCAAACTACTGCACGAATCCCATTTACCTGATTCGCCGCCATTGACATACCTACACCAGTACCACATATTAAAATCCCAGAGCATAATTGTCCATCAGATACAGCCTCTGCAACCTTAAAACCTACCTCAGGATAATCCATTCTTTCGGAAGTGAAAGCTCCAAAATGCATAATATCGATTTTTTTTTCAGCAAAATATGCATCCAATTTATCTTTTAATTCCAGCCCAACATGATCATTACCAATTGCAATCTTCATCTTAAATTCCTCTTATGAAGGGCTATCAATATTATTATTCCAAATACTTTGTAATTCTTTAATTTTTTCTTGAACATTATTAGATTTAGCAATTACACTGCAAACCACAAAGGCATTCGCACCTAATTCTTTCACATGACTTATAGTAGTTTCGTTCATGCCCCCATCTATAGAAATCTCTATATCAGGTGAAAACTCTCTTAAATCAGAAATCTTTTTTGACGTTAGAGGCAAATATTTCTGAGCAGAATACCCAGGCTCGACTGCCATAATTATCACCCTATGAATTTGGTCGATATACTTAAAAATAGTATCGATCGGTGTATTGGGATTTATTACTAGCCCCGCATTGATCCCTTTTGCTTTGATATTTTTAATAATATCTCCACAATTATCTACCTCACAATGAAAGGAGATAGAGTCGACATTAATTAAATCTTTTATAAATACCATAGGATCCCATGACATAATATGCACATGTTTTGGCACACTACAGGTAAATTCATTTATCTCAGATACTGAAAATGCTGTATTTGGCACAAAATCACCATCCATAATATCCAAATGTACTGAATCAACATTATCTAATATAGCAGAAAACATATCATCCTTATGAAGTCGTGCTAAACATAACGGTGAAAATTCAAGCATATTTACCTCCAAATAGTGAAACTATTTCAGTTACGTCATCGGTCATTATATCTAATTCCAGGTGATACTTCGCTTCTAGTGAAGATTTATTAAAAGTACTATGTACCGCAACTACCTCTATACCTGCCATGCTTGCCGCTTTGATGCCTGATGGTGAATCTTCAAACGCTAACACTTCTTCGCATGAGCAAGAGAAAGCACTCAGTGCTTTTAGGTAACCCTCTGGATCTGGTTTAGACGTAGTTACATCATCGTTAGTAATTATAATAAAATTATCCTCATCAATCCCCAATACCCTTAAAGCATTGGCTATATAGTTTCGTGGTGAATTAGTTACAATAGCCATTGGGATTTTCATATTTTTCAAAACGCTAATTATACTATATATTTTCTTAATAACAGGAAAACCCAGACTAGCAGCATTAGTCAACATTTCTGCTCTTATGGTTTTTAAATTTTTAATTACATCTTTACTAATATTAAGTTGATTAAATTTTAGTAATTCGCGTAGATTGTAATCTTCTGGTCTACCCACTATGTCATATTTATCAATTTCTACTTTTTTATCATAGATTTTTAAAAAAAGATCTTTGTAAGTTTTCAATCTATCTGGCTCCGAGTCAACAATGACGCCATCAAAATCAAAAAATGCATACCTAAATTTATTATTCATTTTATTATAAATTTTTAATCACACGATCATAATCTGTAAGAGTATTAATTTCAGTAAGAGTCATGTTCTTTGATTCAAAACAATGGTAATCAACATCGCTCAATACTTGCCTAATAATACCATAGTAATTCTGATTGAAATCAGAGTTAATATGGTATCTTTCAAGTCTGTTAAGAATAATTTTCGTGCTTTCAGATGATAACTTTGCAACACCATAAGCTTTTCCAGCAGCGCTATTATAGTACTTATTATCCATTATAATAATTCTATTTAACTCATTTAAAGTAACTAACTCCATATTATCAGTAAGCTTTTCGTTTAAATTTACAGCTAATACATTTTCATGATTTGAATTAATTACCCCAGATAGTAATTCTGAAGAAAAGAGAACATCACAATTCAAATGGATATAGGATTCTGTCTTTATAAAGCTAGATGCAAGATAAAATGAATACGCACTATTTGTTGTTGCATAATCTTTATTTAAAAAAAATGAGAAATGAATATTACTATATTTATTTACCAAATAACTCTTAAGGACCTCACTCTTATAGCCGAGAACAACCCCTATTTGATTGATATTATTCTTCAAAAGAGCTGATATTTGATATGTGATTATAGGCTGACCTCCCACATCAATCATAGCTTTTGGTATAGCTTTGGTTTTATGTTTTAACCTACTTCCAAGACCAGCAGCTAATATCAATGCTTTCATAAAAGACTCACAGTAAGTAAATATTTCTTTGTAATCTCAAATCTTCTGTTTCTCTTATTTTTCTAGCTTCGAATATAAACTGATCTAGTGACTCATTATAAAGACCTAACTCTTTAACTAAATTATAAATATATTCAAAAATACAGTCAAAACTTCTATCAATATTCAAAAAATCCCCACAAAAATGTTGCATCAAATTATTTTTAGTAAAGTAATTATAGTTATCAGTTATTATTTTTATTTCATCTTTCTTTGCAATTTTTAATCTCTTTGCTAAAAGGTAATCTGAGTATGGGGGGAAAAAATCGACATAAAAGATTTCTTTTTTTTCATTAAAGACAAAGTTTTTTGGATGTGGATCAAAATATATATCATTAAATTTAGCCAAAGCTATAACACCAATCATTTTGATAAAATAGGGTTTGAATTGCTCATAATTTGTTAAGCTCAGACCCAATTCTATAATGTTTTTTCCACAATATTCACATTCATATATTATATTTTCTTCTTCAATGCGTGAATCAATAATTCTTGGAACCCTTATTTTCATTGATATTAGTGAGTATAAATAATCATCCATCAATTTTTTTAATTCATCAATTGCTAAATCTATATCTACATTTAATGAATATGTCTTTTTTAAAATATTACCATCAGAAGATAACTCCACATTAGTATAAACAACTGAAAAATCACTCAAGCTCATGACGAAAATTCCTTCAGAAATTTTCCATTAATCATCTTATTGACAATGGCTTCAAAATTATCATATGAATTATCTATATCTTGTAATATTGTATATCTTTTCTTTTTAAGCCCTTCGTTAGATGAATGCATGAGCGCTTTTATAATTGATTCTTTATTAATTCCTAGCTCTTGAAAAACCACACTAATGTTAAATTTTTTCAATAATAACTTTGTTAATTCAATGTCTTTATCTCTTATATAACAAAAAATCAAAACCCCCAAAGCTACGACTTCTCCATGCAAAGGCGCATCAGTTAAATCATCTTCAATACATTTAGCAAATAAATGTTCTGCGCCTGATGCTGGTGCACTGCCAACCCAATCAGTAATATGACAAAGTAGGCATTGGATAAAAATATATTCAGATATCCATTTTGATAAAGGTAATGTTAAGTCTATATTTTTTAGAATATTTATAACCGAATCAATACTTTTATCCACGAACAGGCTATATCTTTCATTGCCTTTTTTTGCGCTATTGATCCAGTCATATTTCGCATTTATAAATGCCATAATATCCCCAAAACCTGAGAAAACTAGTCTTTGGTTATTAATGAGCAAGGAAGAAAGAACATTGATATCTATAAATGATAAGTGGGCTGGATTCCCATCTATTGTCATTTTATACCCAAGATCCTTAATTGGCTCTAGAGCATGAATTTTAGGAGAGGCATATACATGAGTTGCCAAGCTTGATGGTATTGCTAATAATTTTACACCCGACTTCAGTGAAATAAACTTTGCATAATCCATCGTTCGTCCTCCACCAATAGCAAGAAGATATGGTTTTGAACTTTTCCTGCAGTCATCAATAATAAGTTCTAATTTTTTCCCATTGTCAATGTCATCGATATAAGAAATATTGGATAATTCATAAGAAATATCATACTGCTCATTTAGAAAATTATAAGCAGCTCTATCTACAATCAAGTAACCTTTGGAGATTATTTCTTCGAAATGTTCATTTAGTGATGAAAAAATCATAACATTATCTGATATTTGATCGACTATATCAGGCAGTAAGTATTCAAATTGATCTATTAATTTATTGGTATCATCATTTCTTTTAGTAAAAAAAGATTTTTTATGAAACTCCTCCCAGTCAGATAAATCATTGCTAGTAGTATAATTATCAAAATAATCACTCAATTTTGAATTTTTTAATTCAATTCTTTTCATCATCAAATCTCATTTGTGGGGTTTAATTATTTTGTTTCAACTAGGTAATTAAGTGAATATTCTTAGTAGCTTTCGAATTAAATATTTAATTAAATTTACTGGCTCTGATATCAGAAAAGGAATATCCTTAGTAGCCTTGAATATTCTTTGCAAAAATCCATATTTTTTAACATCACCAATATTATAATCAATTAACAAAACCTCTTTGCCTAGGCGATGAAATATATCACTTATAAATTTATAATCCTTATCAGCAATTAAACTTGTTGGAAAAACAACTAATTCGATTTTTTTATTGCCTAAGATTTCAGAAATATATTTTATAGTTAAATCATTCATTGTTGAACTTGAGCCTAATAATGCATCAGCCTCAAAGAGTTCAGAACTCTCTCTTATATTTAATATAAATACATTACACTTATTATTAATTTGAGTTATTACGTTTGCCAGTGAGTTTATAAAGCCGAAATAAGCACTATCCACAATCAATATGTTTTTATTTTGAAGAAACTTACTTAAATACTGTTTTTTTAACTCTTTTAAAAGATAATTCTTTTGATATGACATCGCATCTTCTTCACTTTTTCTGAATTCAGTACGAAATATCTCTAAAGTTTTTTGATTTTCTTTATCATTAGAATCAACTAGATTAATCTCCTCAAGTTTATCATTTTGAATATCAAAAAATTCTTCCTTAAAATCCCCAAAAAAATTATCATGATAATAAATATATTTAAATTGGTTATTTCTAATAGCCGTACCTTTTCCTTTCTGAAACGCTAAACGTGAATCACATCTATGAAATCTTTCATTATTTTCATTTACAGCAACCTCATCTTTCTTAATCACAGGTAACATACTTTTCCCATAAACTTGGTGCTCAATCTTAAGAGATAGGATATCCATTATTGTTGGGTAAATATCTAATGTAGAGAAAGTTGAATTCACCTTAATAGCATCACATTCAGGATATTGAATTGAAAACGGAATCATTACATTATCATCCGTCAAAACTAAATCGTGCCCGACATCATTTAATTTGTAAAATGATGGGTTACCAGTTTCTTTACTTGGGTCAGGATAACCATGATCGGAGCATAAAATTGTGATTGTGTTTTCTTTCGTATACCCATATTCCCTAAATAACTCCATGTTAGCTTTAACGATATCACTTGTTTTCTCATCCTCTCTACAATTGTAATTAACAAAAAAGAAATTAGGTGAATTGTGATGCTCTATAAGATCTAATGTATTTTCAACTAACTCATTAATTTTTGTGTTGCTCCACCAATCTGCATGTTTAAATTTTTTTGGCCAATACTTCCTTGAAACACAAGGTAATAGATCTTTCATTGTGACCCGAGAGATCGGTGCCATCCAAAAATTATACATATTATAGCCATTCTTCTTAAGAGACTTAGGTAAAGAAGAGATTTCATCAGCATCAAAAATAAAATCATCATAATTTCTATTAAGAAAATATGCTGGCATTCCTGACATCATTGCACTAATCGACATAAAGGTACTTGGCGCACTTGTAACAACATTCAGACATTCTGTGGCTTCACCCGAGAATTCATCCATTATCCTCAATCTGCTTCTATCGTCATCGCTATAGTATGTTCTTACACTATCAACAAAAATAAACAATACATTGTAATTATTACTCATATCTAAAAAATCCTTGTATTTTTATATAATCCAATATTTTTAGCGATTTTTATAAAAATAAAAATGACTAATTTCTATTTAACCTAAATTCATAGACTCTTAATCGGGTCTCCTTCCATTTATTAAGACAGCTCTTTTCCTCAAACATATCTTCATCTCTTATCAAGTTGAAATTAGACGCCTTAAATATAACTTTGTATTCATTTCTTGTTCTGTAGCATGCCGAATAATAGCTATCTAAATCTTTGGAATATTTATTGTTTATGAGATAACGATTATTGATCCCAGTTCCATCACGAAGTATAAGCTTGCCAGTCTCTTTGAGCATATTTTTACAATTTCTTACTAAAGTTTCACACTCGTTATCATTAAGATATATCAATAATCCCGAAATCCATATGAAATCATATTTTTTTGTTGAAATATAATTTTGAGCTGGCTTTTGGATAAATTCTATGTTTGATAATTTTTGTTTTTTTGCATCTCTGATCGCTAAATCTAGCATTCCTTTTGAATATTCAACAGCTACAACTCTTTTTGCTGTTTTTGCAAAACGAAAAGTCCATTGTCCAGCCCCAGAACCTAAATCTAATATAGATAAATCATTTTGAGATAAATCTACCCATTCCATTATTTTATCGCATTCTATAGAAATTTTTTTATCAAGTAATTTGGAGTTTTCTTCAAGATTAGCTACTCCTTCAACTCTTAGTTTATTTGCTTTAGAAGCCCTATTATCCCAAAACTCTTTAATTTTATCTGAATCAATCATCATCACCTCAAATTGTATTCATCAAGATATGTAAACAATGACCTACCCATTAAAGTATCAATAGAACCCCTATTTCTTACTTCCATAATTCTGGAATCAACTAAAAAATCATAATTAAAATTTGTTAATTCATTGGCCTCTTTTGAGGGTATGGGAAGAATTCTGAATCCAAGAGGCTTATTAAGTATATTTGCCATAGCAGCTATGTCGGTAATCATAGCAGTTATCTCTTCCTCTAATATATCACCTGGAACAGGTATCATATCAATTCCACAACCACAGACAGAAGAAAATAAGGATAGTGATTCAATATTAAAATTCTTTTGCTTAGCTCTCAAAGCAAGCCCATCATCCTCAAGCAATGAATACATAACTCCATTAAATCCAACTGCTTTAACTCCACTTTGACCCAGAGAGTTCTTTATAATATTAGTTAAAAATGAAGTAAAAAATAAAGTACCACCACTGCCAAAGTCATCAACGCCTAATAACTCAAGAATCTTCCCCACACTACTTTCACCATTCGGAAAAGGCGCTAGTGATGCATCTATCCCCTTAAACTCAAGGCCTGTTTCATTTTCAATTCTAATAGCCAATTCATTGATTTGAGATAATTCTCTTACCATTGAATTCACCAATTCTTCGCGTACTCTTTCAATTCCTTCATGGATAAAAGTTTGAATTACTTCAATAAATAAATCTACAGATTCCAATGCTAATGAAAATCCAATTTGCTCTCCCTCGTGATATGAAAAAGGAAAAAATGGTGTATTAGATTGACAATTAGCAGATACACCAATGCGAAAATTATCAAATCCATTATCACTTAGGTGAGAAGCTTTCTTGATCAAATTCGATGCAGAAACTGCACTTTTTGTATTTAACTTACCATCACGTGCAACAATAAGGTTAATAAATGCATTTG
>MDTG01313186.1_pt1 | contig 14115 bp, 23 predicted proteins | sample 811421 | NCBI WGS metagenome assembly MDTG01 (sample SAMN05326645, study PRJNA326480) | marine metagenome | isolation source: seawater | place: Pacific Ocean: South East | collected 2011 | reverse complement strand
ATTAGTATTGCGTTTCTTATTAGTATTGCGTTTCTTATTAGTATTGCGTTTCTTATTAGTATTGCGTTTCTTATTAGTATTGCTTTTCTTATTAGTATTGCGTTTCTTATTAGTCTTGCGTGTTTTGTTAATTTTGCGTTTTTTTTTATTACTTCCACCTTCAGCGGGTGGGGGTTTAGTTTTTATTCTTTTTTTATTTTGTTCATTATTCGATTCGTTTTTACGTTTTAAATCAGGATCTGAGCGTAAACGCTCGCCTCTAAGTCCATACATGGCTTCAGAACGTATCAGCCGTGGGGGCGGCGGTGGAGGTCCTAAATCCCCCCAATCAATATTTGTGTTATCTTCAGCAGCCATATTTATATAGTATATAAATATTAAAAAAGCTGGAAAATCTAGAAAATATAATGATATATATTTATGTATTAATTTTATTTAATAGATAAAATTGAAACGATATTGATAAAAACTATTATAAATAAAAAAATGGTATCTTTAACAAGTATAGAAGAAGAACTACGAAATTATGCTAAAGAGCACGGACTACCTTTACGAAAAAATGGTAATCTTGATATGCGAAAAAAAAGTAATAAAGATGCAGAACGTATGATATATAATAGAAAAATTTTAAAATTGCAAATGTTGTTATCAGAAAAAGATACTATAAATAAAGAACTTAAAACAAAAATTAATAAATTAAAAAAAATTTCTAATGTTTCAGAAGATGATGATGAATGTATTATATGTTCTGATAAAAAAATAGGCATAGCTACATTATCGTGTTGTGGTCAAGAAATATGTATATCTTGTTTTGCCAAACATTCGCGTGTTAATAATACGTGTCCATTTTGTCGTACAGAATATGCACCAAAAGTTAAAAAACCTAATAAATTATGTGAGGTAACTTTAAATGCTATGGCCGATAACTGGAGTAATAACATATGGAATACTGGATATTTTCATAGACATCTATTAATAAATAATAATAAATCCACTCCAAATGAATCAGAAAGACATTTGGAATGGATTGTTAGAGAAAACGGAAAAATTTTAATGAAACAAGTAAAAAATTGGTATGATGCCGAATTTAATTAAATATTTTAACTATAAATTATATAATATAAAATTAATATGAAAATCTTACCAATCTTTTTTCATGTGGATATTTTAATCTAACCCATCTAATTCGTTCTTTACATTTCAAAATTTTTCCAACAAATTTACTTATTATAAAACATATTTCATCTGGTATTTTAAATGTTTTTTTTATAAATTTGTAAGTTAGTAAGTTATTTTGTTTCATATATATATATATATGTCTACATTACAAAAACATTTTGGCAGAGAAGTAAAAGTTTATGAAATAGAAGAGTATGGTAAAACTTATTTCAGATTATTTTATCATTCTACTGGAACTGGAAATGAAAAATTTAAGGGTAAATTTTCCAATACACTCCTCCCATTTTATGGTATGATTGATGATGAGGATAAAACATTAATAAAAGCCATTATGATTCGCAATAAAGTTCATAAGTTACATAAAATGTTTAGATGGCAACTAGATTTATTAGAATATTTATCTGAGAAAACAGATTCACTTATCTTAAGTGATATGCAAATATTATTAGATAATTATTTTAATACACCCGGAGAGATAATTATAAGTATCATCGATGGAAAGGGATTTTGGGAAAATAATATTAATATTGCCGATGAAATCATAGGTTTCTTTCAAAAAAATGAATATGAAATTCATGAAATTCGTGAAATTCAAGACTTTGATATAAATAATGATACAAATGAACTACATAATATAGAAAATGATAAATCAATATTAAGAAAAAATTGGAGTGAATCGATTAATATTGTAGCACAAAAACAACAAGAAGAAAGATTAAATGAAAAAATAGCAGCAATAAAAAATAAAGCTAAGAAGGGTGGGAAAAAAACTAAGGGTAAATGTAAAAATTGTGTAAAAAAAACTAAACGTAAAAGTAAGAATACTGTGAAAGGTAAAAAAAACTCTAAAATTTTGCGTTCTATAATTCATTAATATAAAATTGAATTAAAATGTTATTTATTTTTAAAAGATAAAAAATGTTTACCAGTGTAGAAGAGGAAATTACAAATTTAAATAATAGATTTAATATCCTTGAAAATAAGGTTAAAGATAATTTTGATATTTTGGGCAATGAGATGGTGCAACTGTCAGCAAACTTTGAAAATAATAAACTAAAAAATAAAACATATATTAAAAATGATGTTGATGATATAGAAAAACAAATTAACTTTTCAATTGGTATTATCGATATTAACATACAAAATTTAACATTTGCTTTGAGTGTATTTATTGTCTCTTTTATAATTACAAACTACTTACAATTATATATTTATGGATAATATTTCATAATTATAATATTAACCAATTAAACAATAAAAACCACTCTCTTGAAACGTAAGTTTATTTACTGCGTCTGATAATTGATCTATATTCCACCTTAGTGCCGGATCGCGCCTTATACAATTATCTATAATATCTCTCCACTCTTTATTTTTTATATTTTCAGTTGAATGAATTATATCTGGATTAATCATATATTCTTTTATTGTATTTATATTATAATTAATAAATGGTTTAATTCCTGTAAATATATAATAAAATATAAAACCCAAACTGTATATATCAACTTTTAAATTATATTTTTTATGTAAATATACCTCTGGAGCCATATAACGCAGTGTTCCTGTGCCACCAGTTAAATTATAATTTGTATCTTCAGGCATATATCTACTTAATCCAAAATCGGTTAAATGAACATTATTAAAATTGTCTATCATTATATTTTCTGGTTTTAAATCCCTATATATTATTGGTTGGTTACAAGAATGTAAAAATTTTATTACATTAATTAATTGTTTGCATATTTGAAATCTGGTGTATTTTGAAAAATTTTTAGACTTATTTTTATTTTCAATATAATCCGATAAAGTATATCCATGAATTTTTTCTAATAAAATATAAAAATTTTCATTTTCTTTATCATAGCAAGCCCCTAAAAATTGAACCAAATATGGATGTCTTAGTGTCGACCATAACTCAATTTCATTTAATAAATCAAGTAATATAAATAATCTTTTTTCTTTCGGTTGTTTAACTACTATTTCTATGTTTCGCCATATACAATTATTTACATATGAATTACTACCTTTACCAATCTCTTGACCTATTTTTAATTCATCAATGTCGATTAACCAGCGTTGTATTTTCCCCTTTTCCAACAGCTCATTTATTTTTCTTTTTATTTCCTTTTTTTGATAGATATCTAATGACGTAAAACTTGGATAATTTTCTAATTTAAAAAAATCATCACAACTTAGATTATTATTACTATTATCATACATACTATTATCATACATACTAATGATTATAATGTGATTAAAATATATTAATTATTATTTAAATATTTTAATTAACAACATAAATAATGTTTAAAACAATTATTATTTTCGTGAAAATTTAATTCATGTGTTAATGCTTCTTCTTTGCTGGTAAAATCTTCTCCACAATGTTTACAAAACCAAACTTTTATAAGACTATCATTATTGCGATTTTTATCACCAATATAATTATTTTTTATCAATTTTAATTCCAATATACTTTCTCTTTCTAAATTAATAGTATTATATTTCCCACCACGAACATTATCAATACCATATTTTTCCATATATTTTTCTACAAACTCATCCAATTTATGTATATCAAAATCTTCGATTTTAATTATTTCTATTATTTTAATAGGTTCATATTTTCTAGTCCAAACATAATTAAACCGAAAAAAATCTTTTTTCAAATCAGTTATTATTTTATCACTTAATTCAACAAAATATTTATTTGATTTAAGGTTTATCAAATAAATATATTTCATATTATTAATAAATATAAAAAAATTTATATTTAATTTATTATCGCTTACAATAACTATGTTTACAACTATTTATTGGTAATTCATGAATACAAAATGTATGTAAATCTATGCAATTTTTATCTTTACATTGTGTTCGTCTAATGTTATGAATACAATTTAATATTCTTCCTTTACAAATAACAATCTTATTATTAAAAATATATTTTTCATTCTGTAATCGTTCTTTTATATTTATCGGTAAAGGTTTAATAAATTCATGACAATAGTGATTATTTTTATCAATTATATCCATACAATATTTATATTTTTAATTATTATTTTATATTCAATTTTTATATTTATTATATCATACAATACGACAACGGCAGGATTCGAACCTACGCATGTAAAACACAACGCCTTAGCAGGGCGCCTCCTTAACCACTCGGACACGTTGTCATATTTATAATATATATATATATTTTTTAAATAGTTTATTTTTAATCTAATTTTTGCATTTTTTCGTTTTTTAATGTAACGAAGTAAAAAAAATAAACTACAATATTTAAATATTAGTTCTTTTTAATACTCACCCATTGTTCATCTACTTTATATTTACATTCAATCCAAGCTTGTGCCTTACAAGAACTATTTGGTTGTTCTTTTTTATAATGTGCCTCAACAAACTTACTTAATGTATTATAATTAACACCATCATGATTAATAATATTTTCCTGTAAATTATATGTTGCTATCCATTCTTTATTTATACCAATAATATGTTGAATTTTTTGATTATCTTTAAAATACTCAGATAAAACACGGATTTTATTATTAGTTTCTTCTTTCTCATCTTCATGTTCATCTTCTTGGGTATTTTTCCAAATATCTCCATCCATTAAATTAAAAAATTCTAGTACTTCTTCGGGAGTAATTTTCCAGAACTTACGTTTTGGATTTACTCTCTCTGTATATTGATCTAATAATTTATGTAAAAATTTCTCTTTTTCATATGGATTATTTACTTTTTTAGCAAATAATATATTAAATGATAAAGGTATAGCATCATTATTTGTTAACTCTTTTGCTTTATTATCTGGTGTAGAATGTGTTGTTGCTATTTTAAGAATACCATTAAATAATGGATTAGATAAACAATAAATATATCCTTGATTAGTAGTTTTTTTAACTTCATTATTAACTGGTATGTTTTTACTATCTTGTATTGATTGTACATGAGGTTTACTCATTAAATATAATAAATATTAAAAAATGCAAAATATAAATTTAAAAATATATATCTTTATCATCTTTATCTTCATCCGAAGAATAATACATACAACCACCTGGATCCATATGTGCTAGTTGATTCGGTTGATTATTTATACAACCACTACAAGTATTTGCGAATTTATGACAAAAATCATTATTTTTTTGTAATTTTGGTTGTGGTGATAAAATTTTTTCGCATGTATTTATTTTATTATTAATATTTACATAATTTTCATATAATTCATTTAATTCTTTCATATTTTCCAATCCTATATAAAATTCCGTATTACTTGTCATACATTGCAAAATTTTCATTGTATAAGAATAATAATTTTCTTCACCTAAATAACAAGTTGGATGAACAGATTTGATTAAAGTATTAATTTTATTTTCTTGTATCTTTTTTTCTTTTTTTAATTTTGATAAAATATCTGTTGAACCTACTTGTTCATCATTTATATTCAATATATTACTTACATTTTGTGGAACATATATAGGTATTCTTCTTAAGAGTATACTTTCCCATTCACAATATTTGTTTTTACCACGCATATTTATATTAAAAACATCGGGTGTTGTAAAATACCATATGAAGAAATACACTGGAATATCTGGATCTTTATTCAAATATTCAATTGTAGTATTATCAAAATATTTTTCAATAAATTTTCTAACATATCTATATAAATATTCAATATCACGAGCTGTTGCAGGAAAAGCGTTATTAATCTTCATATTATATATCCATATCGTATTAGGATTATTTCCTAATTTTGTCTTTATAGGATCAACTTCTCTCAATTCATTTATTAGATTAAAATTTTCATGTAAATTATTTAATACATCACATAATAGTTTTGGTATATGATATATATCGTTTTCTGGTGTAGTGTTAATAAATATTTCTGTATTAAAATTGCGCGATTGAAATTTTTTATTCCATAATTTTTTTTTATTATGATAACCTAACTCAAAGCTCGATGAATAATTAATTGAATACATATAGCCTTCACTTCTGGATGCCATTATTAATTATATTATATTTAATAATAAAAAATATTTCAATTTTTATTAAATATAATTAATATAAACTATTCAAATTATTTCCCCACTTTCCATTAATTTCGCGATTTCTCAAACAACAAAGTGATTTTCTTTTTTGTATTACTTCTTTTCGTTTTTTAAATATTTTTTTCCATTTTTTTTGTATAATACGTAACCAAAACGTTTTTATATATCCTACAATTTCTTCACCATCTAATTCATGTGTTTCTATTATATCTAACTTTATATATTTGCCATTATCTATAATATTACTATAATTTCTAATATTTGGATGAGAAATGTTATTGCGGACAAGATATTTTTCTAATTCTTCTTCGTTATCACTATCATAATCAATATTATCTATATCATCAATATAACTATATAACCACATTGAATAACATTCATTCATTATAGCAATATCGTTTTTATAGTCATCGTTATAAAAATCTTCTAATTCCACAATAGTTGTTACTATATAGTTATTAATAATATCTTTATCACTACTATTAGTATATCCATGTAAATATGGTATATGCAACTCACAAATTGCTAATTTATATTTTGACATTTACTGTTTGTTAAATATCTTGTTATTATTATATTTCAATTTTATTAAATTATTTAACGCTTTCTATTTTTGACTTCAATGCTTTATTCATATTTTTAAGTTTTCTTTTTTTCCTTTTAAGTTTATCATTTTCAATTCTTAATTCTTTTATAGTATCTAATGCCTCATCTACTTCTTTATAATAATTTTCATAATTTTGAATAAAATGTAAGTGTGTTGATGTTTTAATATGTTGGTTAAATTCATTAGTTTTATTAAAAAAAAAACCTGAACGACATCTACATTCATAAATAGGTCTATTTCTTTGATATGGTTCATATGGTATTTTATCTTCATATTTTCCTGTATTAAAATTAAATTCTGGTATATATATTAAATTTGTAGTTGTTGTTAATATATTATTGTTATTCATTTACTTATAAATTTTAATAAATTAAATTTAAATTATTTTATATATTTAATTATTATCATACCATTCTTCTATATCTTCATACATAATATTAGAAATTTCATTTAGATGTGAATACATAGATGCTTTTACATCTTCTACATATCGTGTATCTAAAGCTTCTTTGGATGTTAATTTATCAATAAAAACATTTAATTCATCGTGAACATCTGTAAAATAATAATCATTAACATTTCTTTTTATTAATTCTTCTGCTACTTCTTCAGGCATTTTTTCTTTTTTTTTGATTTCCGGTGCAAACTCTTTGCGACAAAATGGACAAGTGTGATTTACTCGCGAATGTCTAGCAAAACAAGTAGGACACATTACATGTCCACAATCCAAATTAACCTTGCCATCCATCATTTCCATACAAATACTACATTCTGTTTTAATAATATTACGATTTCTTTTTACTTTATTAGGTCGTATACGTCTTCGTATATTTTTACTATTACTTGTTGTTCCAATATTAAAAACACCAGAAGAACCAAATGTAAAAACATTAGTTTCCGGAGTTTCAACAGGAAATTCAATTTTTTTTACTTGATTATCTAAAAATATATTTTTGGGTTTCACTTTAACTAGCTTATTTTCAGATAATTTTACAATAAATCTATCTTCGTTAAATATATAATTTACTACTGTACATTTAAAACCATTCAAATGAACACTATTCTTTAAATCTCTCAACTCAACAATCAAATCTAAATTTTCAGTATTTGTTTTTTCCATATTTTTTTATAATAATTTCTTAATTAGAAAAAAGTGTTTCAATTTTTATATAAATTATACCCTTTCTAATCTTGGTAATCGTTCAATATTTTTATTAATATAAGTAGTATTTACTAATTCTAATACATTTGTATAATGTAAAAATATACATCCATATTTATTTACTCGTGTAATTAATTTTAATTTAAGTTCATCATGTATATCTCTCCATTTTTCATTCTTCAATAATATTATTGAATCAAATATTATTTTCGAACTTATTTCATGTGGTAAATATACATAATGATAATTTTGCATTATTTTATATAATTTAAATATATTTTAAACTATTTTTTATAAAATTGAATTACTTTTATAAAAATAATTCAAACTTATAAAAATAATTCAATTTTATAAATATGGAATTTCCACAAGACATATGGAGTGAAATATTTAGTTATTTTCATTCATCTTATAAGAAACCTTATCATGTGGAATGTTTTAAAAATATGAAAGTTTATAGAGTATATTATAAATTATCTAATAATGTAATGTATCAAGAAGAACAAGACAATCCCGAATTTTATATGCATAGTTCGTTATATAGATTTATTATGGACGATTATAGTTTTATACGTCGAGATTGTAATTTGGAAAAAAAATGGAATCCTTATATGGCTAATTATTGTAATAATTATATAACATATCGCAATGAAGATTTAGATTATGGTTTTGACGATAAAATGCGTTCTAAAAATTTATGGGGTATAGATTATGATAACTATAAAAAAGAATTATTAAGTGATTTTATAGATGTTTTAGACCATTTGCGTGATATTAATTCGTATCCTTGGTGGTGTTAGTAATCAACGTTATCATAAATTAGCATTATTATTATAATATTCTAACCAATTATCTGGTGATATTTTCTTTTTACCATCATAATTAACTGCTAACTTTTGTTCTATTAACCATGTTCCAATTGAAATATTTGGTTCGTCTTTTAAAAATATATCTGCCAATATTCTGCCATATTTTTCTGTTTTAACATTATCTAATTTAATCATATTATTTAATAATTTATTTTCAACAGTTTTTTTTGCTATTATAGCACATTGTTTTTCTGTTTCTATTTTACTTCTTATTTCTGGACAATCTATGCCATTTATTCTTACTGAAAACTTATACAATTCACTTTCTTTAAAAGGTAAATAAGCAGCAACTGTTATTGTATCTCCATCATAACATTTAATTACACGACCCTCTTTTATTTCTGGAATAAAAGTTTTTATATCTTTTGGATTTATATTTATTGGAATTGTTTTATTACTATAATTTCTCTTTCCAAAACATCTTATAAAACATGAGTTTCTTAGCATAAATAATAATATAAAATAATAATTTATATATCAATTTATTATTTTATTTTATTATTTTATATGTTTTCTAATTATTTAAGGCATTGTTATAAATTTAAAGTTAATTATAATTTATTTATTACCAAATATTATCATACGCGAATTATTGATCATTATGAAAATCCAAGAAATGTAGGTTCTTTTAATTTAAAAGAGAAAAATATTGGAACTTCTATTGTAGGTGCTCCCGCTTGTGGAGATGTAATGAAACTACAAATTAAGGTGGATGATTTAGGTTTTATTTCAGATGCAAAATTTAAAACGTTTGGTTGTGGTTCCGCAATTGCTTCTAGTTCATATACCACTGAATATATTATAGGTAAGCATATTAATGAAGCAGTAAAAATAAAAAATTCGAATATTGCAAAATATTTAAAATTACCTCCAGTAAAATTACATTGTTCAATGTTAGCCGAGGATTCCGTTAAATTAGCGATAAATAATTATAAAAAAACATATTTAAAATAATATAAAAATTTCTTTATATATAAGTATAATGATTAGTAGCGATAATTTTGATAGTCTTGATAAAGATGATTTTTTAATACGGACCTATGTTAAAAAATCTTCCATTCCAGAGGCAGGAGATGGTCGTTTTTTTTCAAGTGATTGTAAAGCAGGAACTATTATTCGTGTTCAATCAATTGAAAAAGACCTTACTAAACTTAATAATATACATGATATTTCTGTTACAGATGAAAATTTAATAGATAATTTTGCACATAGTAAAACTATTACTGATCATTATACTACAAGTAATACTGTATATATTAATAAAAAACCATTATTTACTAATCATTCCAATGATAATAATATTTCATTTCAATATACTGATGATCACAAAATTACTTATACTACAAAAAATGTAAAAAAGGATGATGAAATATTTCAAAATTATTGTGAATATACAAAAGTACCTTGGTTTGAAGAATATTTACATTCAAAAGGAAAATATAGTTTACGAGAATTTGGTATGGAATTAAAAAAAAAAAATATATCGACATCGTAAATTTACAATAATTATGATAAATTAGTTCAATTAAACCTTTTCATATATGCTATTAAATCTTCACGTTCCTTTGGTTTTTTTATTCCGGCAAAAACCATTTTGGTTCCCTTAATATATTTCTTTGGGGCTAATAAATAATCAAATAATGTTTTCTCGTTCCATTCTACTTTTGCATCTATATTCGCTTTTGAATAAGAATAACCTTCAACTGTACCTGATATTCTTCCAAATAAACCAAACAAATTTGGTCCTTGTTTATTTTCAGCACCCTTTTCAATTGTATGACATTGAGAACATTTTGTTTTAAATATTTTTGCTCCTTTCTTTTCAGACATAATATATGATTTATATATATATATACTTAATTCAATTTTAAAACTAGTTAATCTCTATTTTTAATTTCTGTATCTTTTTCAAGAAATTTAATGTAATTATTTTTTTTAAAATAAATTAATTTATTTTCTTCTTCACTAAGCAAATTTAATATAAATATATTTAAAAAATGTTTCATATTACTCTCTTTTAATTCATAATAATTTGGATTATAATTATTTTCAACTAAAAAAATATGATATTCCATAATGGCTTTGTCTATTGACCATGTATTTTGTTTATTATCCAAAATATTAATTATATTAATATTATCATCTGATACTAAATTAATAATTATATATTCGGAATTTTTTCTGTTTATAAATAAAGGAAAAATATTTTTATCACATAATTGTCTCATACCTTTATCTAAAATAATTCTATATTCCTTATCAATCATATTTTCTTGTTTCCATTTATTAATTAACGTAGCACATTCATCTTTACCTAATACTTGAAATTTATTAAATCTACTTAATTGTATACGTAATCTATCTTGCTTTGTAAATAAAAATGCTTCTGTTTGTATATTTGATATAATACCACTTATTCTAATACTACTAATGACAAATAAAAAAATAATAAATTTATTATACATCAAATTATACATCAAATTATGTTATATTATATATAATAATATTTTTATATATTATATGAAATGTACTATTTTTTGTTTAGTTGGAATTGTTTTTGTAACGGCTCATTTAGTTATGATATTTAATGTAGACAAGAACCAACAAAAAAAATTATTTTATGAAACATTAACACCCGAATTAGTTAATAAGTATGAAAATATTATTAAGGAACGTCGCAATATTTCTTTAACTGGTTATGTTATTGGTTTAGTATTGGCATTTGCTTCTTTAATTTATACAAAAAAATATTTAAAATTAAATACTTATAATAGTGCTTTTTTCACTGCTGGTATTACATTACTAATTAATTATTTATATTACACGATTTCAAGCAAAAGTGATTATATGATTATACATTTAGATAAGAAGGAACAACGAATTGAATGGCAAAATATTTACAGAAGTATGCAATTAAAGTATCATTTGGGACTTTTAATAGGTTTGGTCGGAGCCGGATTTTTTGGAAGCTCTATTTGTTTTATGAAATAAAATAATTCTGTTACCATTAATAATATATTATTATTATTGTAATTAATTTATTAGCATATATATATATATATATATATATATATATGTATTCAGTGTATAAATATAGTTATATCTTTTACTGGTTTATACTTGATATAATAAGTATAATTTTCTTATATAAATATTTTAATCTTATTATTCGTGTTAAAAAATTTAATATTTATAATATTGCTAAGTTTATTTTAATACTTTCTATATTTGGATTTTTAACTTTTAAATTACGAAATCATAAACAAAGAAATCTTATTAGAACAAATAATATTATACATAACTATAATTACAATTTATATCCTAACAATTTTAGTGAACTTATTGATACAATAAATAAAAATAAAGATACAAAATTTAATATAATTGGTTCGGGGTGGAGTTGTTTTCTCAATAGAAAAGGATTAGATAATCCAATTTTTACAGACAAGATAAATAGAAAGATTAACGAAACAAAAAACACAATAACTTATCAATCTGGGACAATGGTTAAAGATATACAAAAATATTTAATTAAAAATAATTATACATTATCTGAGTTTCCATCTTTGGAATGGATTACAATTGGAGGATGGTTTATTCCCGGTTGTCACGGACATCCAGGTAGTATAAAAAAACAATTATATAAAAGTTGTAAAATATATAATATTAAAACAAATGAAATATTAACTTTAGATTATAGAGACTCCTTACAATATTTTGGTAAAAATAAAAAACACATTATCTTATTAGAAGTTGAATTTTTTAAATATAAAAATATAATTGTTGAAAACAATACTTTTAATATTAATAATATCAATAAGTGTAATAAATGGCTTGATAAAAATACACACGGTCGCTTAATTTTCGTAGGAAACAGAGGCGCCATTGGTTCTATATGGATTAATCCGAATAAAGATAATAACGATATTAACACTATTGAAAAATACAATTCGAAATTATTTCATCAATGGTATTCTTTGGATATTGAAACATGGATATCGTCAAATATTATGAACATTGATATAAATCAAACTGTTAATCGAATTGATAAACTTTATAAATACAAAACTCTTGCAAGATCAAATCAAACTGTTCCTGGATTTCCTCCACAACTTTCTAGTTTTGCATTAGCGTTAGATGTATATAATTTTGAAATTTTTACTAATATATATTGTGATTCTATTTTCTTAAATAAATTAATCAAATCTCTCAAACAATTCCATATTGAAAATGGTGGAAGAACAGAAATAAGATTAAGAAATGATAATATACTAATGATTGATTGGTCTCTCTCTTCAAACAAAATAATTAGAAAATCTTTTAAATTCATGCGATCTATTGGAATCGAAAATGTCTATATTCATATTGGTAAATATATTCCAGAAAATATAAAACCATGCAAGCTTATTGATTATAAAGAATTATTTATTAGATAATTTATTATTATGATTATTTTGTAAACATATAACACACTCTTCTTTTTTACCTATTTTAAGTTCGCCTACAATAATACGATCTATTATAGGAAATGGTATATTGATTTTAACACGATTACCTTGTTCTATGTATATTTTAAAACAAGCATACAATTCTTTTACTGGTTCATATTGATTTGATAATTCCAATTTACTTATTTCATTTATTATTGTTTTGACTTGCTCTTGTCTCTCTTCTTTTGTTTTATATTCTGAAATTTTATATTCTTTTTTTACTTTATTCTTTTTGTTTTTTTTATTATTTGTCATACCTTAATAATAAAAAATAAATTATAATTTTATATTTAATTTAATTTAATTATTCTTTTTTTTTGGCAAAGAAATCATTTTTCCCAAACGAGTTCCGCCTACAAGATGGAAATGTAAATAATCTATTTCTTGACCTCCATGTTTACCACAATTAGTTATTAGTCTATAACCTGTATCTGCAATATTAAACTGTTGTGCTATCTTTTTAGCTGTTAATAAAATTAAAGCCAAATAAACATTATCTTCATCACAAATTTCATTCATTGAATTAATTTTACGATTTGGAATAATTAATATGTGGACCGGAGCATCTGGATTTATATCATGAAAAGCAGTTACATAATCATCTTTATATACTATATCTGCCTCTGCCTGACCATCTCTAATTTTCTCAAATATATTTCTTTCCATAATATTATTGTAAGTAATATATTATTTATTTTATATTATTTATTTTATATTATTTATTTTATATTATTTATTT
>MDTG01156431.1_pt1 | contig 14116 bp, 12 predicted proteins | sample 811421 | NCBI WGS metagenome assembly MDTG01 (sample SAMN05326645, study PRJNA326480) | marine metagenome | isolation source: seawater | place: Pacific Ocean: South East | collected 2011 | reverse complement strand
TCTCTTTCCAAAATCAGCTTGCATTTTCATTAATTCATCCCAATTATATGACTTGGATATATCGAGTTGACCATTTAATGTGTAAGTATATTTATCACTTAAAAGAGATTTCCATAACTCCACATTAACACTAACTTGTGCGTTAAATGCTTTTAAAACGATTTCTTTAGTTTGTTCTAATATAATTTCCTGTTGTGATTTAACAGGTTTACTATCACAAGAAATAAGGGCAATAGCAAAAGTAAAATAAGAGCTTTATTCATCATAAATAATCTATGGTTAATAATATCAAACATAAACTATTTACTTTTATAGGCAAGTAATTAGAAGTGCCAGAGCTTACTGAAGGGAATGTGCTGTAATTTAATATGCTAATTGCGTTTAAGAATTATCAACACTTATCACGGATTTTCAACAATGGTACTGGAGATAAGAAGGGTAACCAATTGATTTTTTTCTAGAAAAATTTTAAAATTAATGTTGTGAATTAGATTTTTATAAAATTTAATTCAATGAAAATATTACTGAATCAAGAAATAAATTTGTTTTGATGTTTGATTAAACTGAATCAAAAAAAATGAATTTTTTTTTTATTAACAAAAATTTAATGATTTATTAATTTGTTAACAATGAAAATATTTGGTTGAAACCCTCAGATTATATTATTTTACATAATATATTAATAATTAATGACAATTAAGGATAAAATAGAGGAATAAATTTTCCTTATAATGCAAAGGATTAAAAATTTAACGTTAATTTAAGGTGATTTAATAATAGTTTTTTAACATTTTAACACCAATGTTTAATCCTTAATAAAACTATCACAGATTAAAAAAACCCACCCCACTGTCAGGCATTAAGATCAGTAGAAAAGTTTTTAGGTTTTTAAAATAGGTGGGGATGTTGCCAATATATCGCCAAATAGGGAATAAAAAGCCAGCAATAGAGTGTTTTAAAGACTATTACGGTCTCTTTTGGTGGCTCCACCTGTACTATAACCAAACCCTAACTTGATATATCAATTAGTTACAAAATCATATATTACCTCAAGGGTTATATAATTGTTGATTTTTGTGAAACAAATTATCCTGTTGGGTAATAATTTAACTAAGATAAAAATGTTTTAGGGTATCAAAAATTAGTAAAACTAATCATAATTAATTTTAAACCCATTAATTAAAGATTCGACAAAGTGGTGCCACAAATTATTAAGCTCGAAAGGGTTTTTCTAAATATGAACTTAGTACTTTATTATTTTTTAAAAAGTTAAAAACCAATAAATGATATGTTATAAAAGTCATCTCTAATTATTTGAACATCATAATCTGTAAAATGATTGATGTGTAAATCATTAACATATCCGATTATTGAATTACTATTTTTTAAATTTTGAAGATTATTTTTTATGAGGGATTTTATTGTTTTAAGTCCGAAAGGATTGAATAAAAACAAAAAGTACGGTTGGTCCTGTAATCTTAAATATGTGACATCTTCAATAGAAAACCGAATATCATCTGTTGAAGAGTTTTTTTTATTTATTTCACCGTATTCAATAAAAATTTTTTCAAAATCAACTCCTGAATAAGTTTTAAACTTATAATTTTTTTTAAAATATATAGTCGATATACCTGAACCACAACCTACATCAATAAAATGATAATTTTTAAGATCATAATATTTGGGAATTAAATTTAATAGTCTATCAATATTTTTTAACCAGACCACACACATTGGACTTGAATCAATTTTAGAGATACATTTATTTTTGAATTTATCAATCTCTACAGATTCATCATATAATAAATTATTTTTTTTAATCCAGCTTTTATTAAATAACTCATTTTTTTGTCTAATGTTAGAATTCGTTATGTTGTTATGATTCATTTTACTAAAGCGGTTATTAAATTTTAAAAGTATTCTTTAATATTATTAAATTTAAGTATAAATCATCTGTTTTTAAGTAAAGAATTTGGTTGGTTTGAGTACATCAAAAACTATAAAAAATAAGAAGCTTAACTGCCTTAATAACATGTAGTTAAGTTTTGTGGTCTCACTTGGGCTCATACCAAGGACCAACTGATCTATAGGACCTTACTGAAAAAAATCAGCAAATATTACACTATTTAAAGAGCACCGTTAACTCCCGTTAAAAAAGTACATTACTCCCCCTACAACAAGCACCACACTAATGGTGATTATAATATCCCAATAATTATAACTGTTTTTATTGGACTTTTTAGCCTCCTCGGTTAGAGTGGAGAAGGTTAAATTTTCTATTGTTTCGTAACGTGGTGCCGCCGTAAGCAAGCTAATAACAATCAACAAAACGGTGCTCAGCAAAAAGAAATAGGCACCAAAAACCAAATAATTTACGCTTCCCAAAAAATATAGGACCCCCTGGGGGTCTAATTGATCTTTGACCAGCTCCAATACGATTCTCGATGTAGCGATAACCAAGCCTGCGATCAGAGTATAAAAAGCCGCATGTTTATTCACCCTTTTAACAAAAACCCCTAGTAAAAAAACAGCAGTTATAGGTGGGGCAATATAGGATTGCACTTTTTGTAAATACTCATAGAGAATCCCAGATATATTTTGCATGATGGGAATCCATATAATCCCAATGATTACTGCCACAGCAGTGGCGATTTGGCCAATTCTTACCAAGTTTTTTTCGGACGAATCGGGTCTTAATTTCTTGTACACATCTACGGTAAAGAGAGTGGAACAAGAGTTAAAAACCGAGGCCAAAGAACTCATCAGCGCAGCCAAAAGACCTGCTGCCACCAAACCCCTCAAACCCGAGGGCAAAAGGGCGCTCATCAATACGGGAAAAGCCTGATCTGCAGAATCCCAGTGCAGTTCTCCTCTCATCTTCAATGTCAAAGCAATGATTCCTGGAATTAAAAATAGAAATACTGGAAAAAGCTTTAAAACCGCCCCAAAAATAGTACCCCTACGTGCTTCTTTTAAATTTTTTGCTGTCAGTGCACGTTGCACTATATATTGATCCGTACACCAATACCATATCCCAACGATGGTACTGGAGATAAGAAGGGGCAACCAAGGGAAGTCTGGGTCCGACATGGAACGCCACATATTGAGGTACTCTGGTGTAACCGTTGCTTTCATAGAGGACCAACCCCCCACCTCCTCCAAGCCTATTAAAGTCAGCAGCAACGCTCCCACCACCAGCACTACTGCCTGCAGTGTTTCAGTATAAACGACTGCACGCATGCCGCCCAGAACGGTGTAGAGTCCAGTAAGGATAACCGTGGCTATAGCACCAGTCCAGAAGTCGATCCCCAACAAATAGGAAACGACAACCCCCCCGGCGTAAATGGTGACTGAAATTTTTGTCAACACATAGGCCGCAACTGAAAAAATAGACAAAATCCATCGGGATCTCGCATCAAATCTTTTTTCTAAAAACTCTGGCATGGTAAAAACCCCCGATTGCATATAGAAAGGTAAAAATACCCAACCCAAAAGCAAAACTACCCATGCGTGTAATTCGTATATCAACATCGGCAGTTTATTGTCTGCCCCAGCTCCAGCCAAACCTACCACGTGTTCTGAACCTATATTAGATGCAAATATTGAAGCACCAACCACAAACCAGCCTATATTTCTGCCTGCTAAAAAATAATCTTGAGTATTGTCTTCTCTTTTTCGAATCACCCAAATGGAAATTCCCGCCAGGATCATAAAATAAGACCCTATAAAAACCCAATCTAAAAAATCTAATGTTTTCATGTCAAAATAAATTTGGTGTTTTAATTTGAATTACTTATTTCATTAATATTTTGATTCTTCAAGGCGCCTAACTTCTAATAATTGTATAAGGAAAACCCTATTGGCAGCGCTAATTAATGACCAAACATTCTATGCCTGCCATATGGCAAAAATCCTTTAATTGTTCGCTGTTGGTGTCCAATGAAAAAACGGTATGGTGGGCACCTCCTGCAGACAACCACGAATTAATGGCTTCAGTAAAATTCGGTTTAACCTCCAGTAATACTCTTGCTACAGGGAGTCGTGGCAGTTTCTTTGGAATGGGAACCGACTCAATTTCGTTAACCAGCATCCTAAACCCTGAACCCATATCCACCAAACTGACATTGATTCCTGAGCCAATTTTGGAGTTAAACACCAGTCTAACCGGATCTGCTTTTCCTCCAATGGACAGAGGGTGTACCTCACACTGAACTTGATCCGCTGCGATTGAGGGACATATTTCTAACATATGAGAACCCAAAACTAAAGATTTATTAGTCTCAAAATGATAGGTATAGTCTTCCATAAAAGACGTTCCCCCGTCCAGCCCAAGACCCATTATTTTAAGGGTCCTCAGCAAGGCTGCTGTTTTCCAGTCTCCCTCAGCAGCAAATCCATAGCCTTTTTTCATCAGGCGTTGTACTGCTATTCCAGGAAGCTGGGTTAGACTTCCGAGGTTTTCAAAATTAGTGGTGAAGGCTTTGTACCCCCCTTCATCCAAAAATTTCTGTATTCCAAGTTCTATCTTTGCTGCCTCTATCAGCGCAGGGTGTTCCCCTCCCCCTTTTGCCAGTTTTGGCTCCACCTCATACGCCTCATTGTATTCTGCCAGCAAATAATTGATCTCTGCCGGTGTTAACCCTTCTATTTGTGCAACTATATCATTTGGATCAAAAGCATCGACAGAAAACCCTAATTGAATTTGGGCGGCTACTTTGTCTCCTTCGGTTACAGCAACCTGACGCATATTATCACCAATACGAGCGACCTTTAGCCTTTGAATTTCGTCCCAGCCGGCAGCACTGCGAGACCAGCTTCCAATTTGTTTTAATACACTTTCTTGAGCCCAATGACCAACCAGTGTTTTTCTGGGAATTTCCATACGAGTCAGTATATGGGCAAATTCCCGATCCCCGTGCGCCGACTGATTTAGATTCATAAAGTCCATGTCAATCGTTGGCCAAGGAATCTCGGAATTGAATTGGGTATGTAAGTGGCATATGGGTTTATTGAGCTTTTTCAGTCCGTTGATCCACATTTTGGCTGGAGAGAATGTATACATCCACATTATAACACCAATACAACTGTCGTCGAAACTCAACTCGGAGCAACATTGGGTAATTTCTTCTGGCGTGGTCAGCACTTTTTTAAAAACAACTGAAAATGGAAGATGGTTGGATTCATTGAGTGAGCTTACAATTTCCTTGGTGTTGATTTCAACTTGCTTTAACGTTGATGCGCCATAAAGGTGCTGACTTCCACAAAGGAAAAACAGCTTTTTACTTTCAAATAAACTTGTCATTACTGTCCGTAGTATTTTTTAGCACCGTGTTTTCTTTGGTAGTGCTTATCAATTAGTGCTACTTTGAGCTTTTCTGATTTTGGATTGATTTGGAGTGTGAGATAGGCCATGTGCGCTATTTCCTCTAACACCCTGCTGTTAAAGACAGCCTTTTGTGCGTCGGCTCCCCAACAAAAGGGCCCGTGGTTTCCAACCAATACCATCTCTACCTCGCGGTGATCGAATTTCCGATCATCAAAGCAATCCGTAATTTGCTTACCCGTATTGTGTTCGTAATCGCCTTTAATCAACACATCGTTCATTGGCGCAACGCAAGGGATGTCTTGGGTAAGGTGATCTGCATGGGTGGTTCCAAATATTGGAATGTCTCGTAGGGACTGTGCCCAAGAAACAGAATACAAGGCATGAGTGTGGGCAATACCGCCAATATCTTTCCAATGATGGTACAGATAGGCATGGGTTTTGGTGTCCGATGAAGGCCTGAGATCCCCATCAACAACATTGTTTTGAAAGTCAACCACCACCATTTTTTTAGGGGTGAGCTCTTCATAAGGTACACCGCTGGGTTTTATGGCAAAAACTTTTTCAGAACGGTCTACAGCACTGACATTACCGAAGGTATAGAGCACCAAACCCAGCTCGTTCAAGGCCATATTGGCGTGGTAACATTCTTCTTTTAAATCTTTAAAATTGCTCATCTTTTATGATAAATCGTTCTCTACCGCGTGGGCCAGTTGATCGTATTTCACCAATCTTTTCTCAAGGCGCCTTACTTGTTCTTCCTCCGGTTTATAGATCGCTTCAAAATCGCTTCCCATAACAGAAGAGGCCCGTGCTGTATCATTATAAATCCCCCCGGCAACAGCAGCATAAATCGCCGCACCAAGTGCTGGGGCTTGATCAGTCTCCGCTACTTTGACCGTTAAATTTAATACATTAGAAAGGGTTTGCATGATAAAAGGAGATTTTCTTGCGACACCACCAACCCCTATAATGTCTTTTATGATTACCCCCTCTTGATCAAATCGCGCTACGATTTTCTTGGATCCAAAACATATCGCATAAACCAATGATAAAAACATTTCTGGAGCACCTGTACCCAAGCTGATGTTGGAAAAAGCTGCCTTCAAATTTTGATTGGCATCTGGTGTCCTTCTTCCATTCACCCAATCCAAAGCTGTGGGCACAGCAGTGTCGGCTTTCAACTTTTTCGCAGCCTCTGTCAACTCGTTTAATACATTCTCTTCTACTGCTTTTAGGAGTTGATTTTTTTGGTTTTCATCGAGCGAAATACTCTTCTCTAAGCAGGTTTCCAAAGGCCAGGTCATCAGTTTTTTTAACCACGCCAATGCATCTCCAAAAGCGGACTGCCCTGCTTCCAATCCGATTTTTCCGGGGATAACAGAACCATCCACCTGGCCGCATATTCCTTTAATTGGCTTGGCTCTAATTTCAGGGGTGTCCCCCACCATAATGTCACATGTAGAGGTTCCCATAACTCGAACCAAAGTATTCTCTTTTATTTTTGATCCCATTGCACCCGCATGCGCATCGAAAGTTCCCACGCCGACAAGGGTATCGGTAGTAAGACCTAACCTTTTGGCCCACCCCTTACTCAACTTTCCAGCAGCTTGATCGGAGGTATATGTTTTTTCATATAAGCAATCCCTGAGCTGGGCAAGATAGGGGTCAAGTTGACCTAAAAAATCCTTTTCCGGCAGGCCTCCCCAAGATTCGTGCCACATGGCTTTGTGGCCTGCAGCACAGCGACTCCGCTTAAATGCTCTTAAGTCGTTCCCCTCGATTAGGCTATAAGTCAGATAGTCACAATGTTCCATCCACGAAAAGGCCTGTTCTTTTAGGTCACTATCTTGGCGTATAATATGAAGAATTTTTGCCCAAAACCACTCAGAGGAATAAATTCCCCCAGAATAAGCCAAAAAATCTACTCCTTCCCAGCCTTTTGCCAAAGTGTTGATCTCCTCTGCCGCTTTGATTGCTGTATGATCTTTCCAAAGAATAACCATGGCGTTGGGATTATTTTCAAAACCCTGGGAAAAAACCAAACCCTCACCCGCTTTGTTGACCGCAATAGGAGAGGAGCCAGTGGTGTCTATCGTCAATGCCTTGACAGCCTCTGGTTCAACTTGTGCTTGCAACATCACAGACTGAACCGTTTTTTCAAGACCTTCAAAATGATCGGCGGGGTGCTGGCGAAATTGATTAATGCTAGAGTCACAAAACAATCCTTGTGACCATTGGCGGTAATTATGAACTGCCGATACCATCTCTTTTCCTGAAACAGTGTCTACCAGTAAGGCCCTTACAGCGTCGGTTCCAAAATCAACTCCAATTACGTAAGAATTCATCTCAAATTTTATTTTAAAATCGTATGGTGATGTAAACGATTTCGAATATTTGTAGTCAAGATAAGAATAACCCTATCTTTTTTAAAAAGTATCTTTTAAAAATTGCCCCTAAAAGAAAAACTCTACCCCAAGTGTTCTGTTAAAAACTTCATCGACTAAAGATTTATTTAGGAAAAGGTTGATGTTAATTTTATCCTTGTACTTATAAGTTACTTTCTGCGCTACTCCATAGGCTGGCTTTGGCTCAAGACTTGTAAACAGAAGATAGGCCTGGGCGGTCGCAGTCCACTTATTCAGTTTTTTTTCAAAATAAAAAGAATAAAAATTATTATTCATATCAAAGTTTTTTCCCTCTGCGTGGAGGTATAAAAATAATAATTTTGAGTTGGCATTGATCGGATAGGAAGCCCTGACCTCCCCTACATCTCTGGATCTTAAGTCCTCATTTTCAAACAAGCGATATCCAGGCAATTGAAGGCCCACCTTTAACTGAAATTTTTTGTCAACAACCTTGTACCTGACGATTAGAGAATAATTTGCAGGGTGAAGATCGTCCATCATGATTAGGTTAATCAAATTCAAACTGAACCTCTTTTTATCATTAGTTCCCGCTCGAAGAACATAATGGGGTTTATTTGAGGTAAAAATGGGAACAAATGAAAAACCTCCCGTATTGAGTTCTAATGAGCCATATTGTGAATGTAAACTGCTGTTCACTGTCAAAAAAATAATCAGGAAGATAAATAAACGCTTAGTCAATTATAGGTTGATGTATTTAACAAACAGCAGGTGTTTTTATATCTATAGGGCTCATTTAACTGGATTTTTCAAAGATAACCAACCCCTTGAGAAGAGAAAATGATTTGGAAGCATAAAATTAGAGACATAAAGAAACTCATATCTAAAATAATCGTTTACAATAATTATTTCCAAATTTCGGTTTCTATTATTTGAAATATAGTCATAACTTTATTAAAACTGTTTTTAAAAAATGAAGTTATACAAAATATTATCCTTTTTGATTTCTATTGTGGTGTTGAGCGCATGGACCTTCAAGCTCAAACAACCTTCTGTATTTAGAGGAGGTACTACAAGCAATATGTCTGAGGAATTTGCCGCTTATGGGCTAGATGATACGATTATGATTGGGGTAGGGGTTTTTAAGGTGTCTCTAGCAATTTTGTTACTTATTGGAGCATACAAGTTTCCCAAATTAATAAAGCCTGCGGCTTTGGGCATTGCCCTTTTTATGTTAGGTGCTGTCTACTTCCACATCAGCATAGGTGATGGTATCGTTCCCACGTTGCCCGCAGCAAGCATGTTGTTGTGCTGTTTGGTACTGGTCCTCAGCCCTAAAGGCATCGGCAACCCCAAAGGCTGAATGCTCAGGAAAACCTATCTCTGTTTTTGACATCAATCATTTTTAAATGAAGAAACCCTCCCTCAATGTTTTTGGAGACCCCTTGGTGGTGTGTGGAACAAGTCCCATGACCGGGGCTTACAGAAACGGCTGCTGTGATACCGGTGGTTTGGATCTCGGCACGCATACTGTTTGCGCAGTAGTTAACGACGCTTTTCTTGCTTATTCCAAAAGTAAAGGGAACGATTTAAAACGTCCCTATCCAGAATATAACTTTCCAGGATTAGAGGACGGTGACCGTTGGTGTTTATGTGTTTTGAGGTGGTTAGAGGCCTATCGGGTAGATTTGGCTCCAAAAATTATTCTTGAGGCTTGCCACCAAAAAACCTTAGATTACGTCGATTTAGAAATTTTAAAAAAATTCGCACATGCACATGATTGATGGGCTTATCTGGTTTTGCTGCTTTTCTTTTTTCTTTTATGGATTGACCTGCCTTTCCAGCAAACTCATGGTTCTAGAATTTAAGCGTTATGGCATTCCTCAATACCGAAAACTAACGGGGTGGCTACAATTGGCAGGTGCATGCGGAATGCTTTTAGGGTTTTGGATACCATACCTCCAAATCTTAAGTGCCATAGGCCTTTCAGTATTAATGCTCTTTGGTATCATTACACGCCTTTTGATAAAGGACAGCTTGGCAAAAACCTTTCCCGCTTTATTTTACTGTTTACTCAATGGCTATTTGTGCTATGAACTGATAAGAACCAGGCTGTAGGACCATAAGTGAGCTAATTTAACCGAAAAAGACGCGTCTAAACGGTCCCTTTTTTAGACCCGTAATATAACAGCCCCAAGGTAATCAGCCCCAATATAATAATTGGAAGTGGCGCTGTGGGATCTCCATTAATAAAACCTATTAGATCTGGTAAGGCAAAAAATCCTGCCAATACAAATAACAAAAAAGAGAGCCTTTTCAAGGTCTCCAACTCTGATATAGAAGTTACTCCAATTAATAAAAAAAATACCCCTAGTATAAATAGTCCAACAACCAAAGCAAAAGTTTCAAACATGGTAACAGCATCTGCTGAAGGAGTGGCGCCGAAAGATTCGCTAATCAGCATCATTTTAAATTCAGGAAAAAAAACAGATAAAAATAAAGGGAGGCCTTGAATCAAAAAAAGCACTGCACAGGTTTTAAAAATAGTTTTAATTTTCATGATTAACAGGTTTTTTGACAATATAATAAAAAATCGTGCAAAAGAGTTACCTCCTTCGACCAGAAAATTCCATAGCCTCCCCCTTTCCAAATCCAAAGCTCAATCCCAGCACCCAGAAACTTCCATAGGAGGTACGGCTCCAGACATTAAAATTGGAACGCGTGGTAAGGTTCTCCCGAACGCGGGTGGCAAAAAGATCCCTGATATTAAAGCTTATCACCCCTTTTCCTTTTAAGAGTTTTTTTCTCACTCCAAAATTTAAAAATTGACTCGGAAGTGACTCCCCGTCAATCGTCTTGAACCTTGACTGATAGTTCCAACTCATTTCGACATCTAAACTTTTTGGAAATTTGTATTTAGACGTGATTTCGGAAAGCCAACTGTTCCCAGTAAAATCAAAAGATTGTCCTTGCCAGGACGCCTTTCGGTCGAAAGTATTAAAATTAAAATCTCCACTCACAACTATTTTAGGGCTGGGGTTAATTTTTCCATTTATTTCTAATCCATTTACCCTTTTTATTCCCAAATTCTGAGGGCCACGAACACTTATGTTGTCCTGAAATGTGGTGACCGACTCAATGGTATTGGTAGTGAGCAGCTGGTACAAACTCATGTTAAATGAGCCAATTCCCTTGATATAAATTACCGAAAGCTCATATGAGTCTGAATATTCAGCTTTCAATTCAGGGTTACCTTTTCTGAAATTAAAACTGTTTCTGATGTTAAAAAATGGATTGAGATCCCAAAGTCTGGGGCGGTAGATTCTTTTGGAATAACTCGCTTGTAGCGAAAAAGAATTATTGAATTTATAGGAGGTATTCATAGAGGGAAACAAGTCTGTAAAATCCTGACTGTTTTTTTCATTGGTGTTCACCAAGTGAGTATTTACAATAGTATTCTCAGCTCTCAGCCCCAATTGCATTCCCCATGAATCAGACTCATAAGCAGTGACGGCATATAGCCCCAAAACGTTCTGTGTAAATTCAAACACATTGGTGAATCCGGGGTTGATTACCCATACACCTTCAACATCGTCCTTAATTTCATAATCGTTACTCACGTCGTTGCTGGAATACTGAAAACCCCCCTCCGCTGACCAATAGTCTCCAAATGGATGGGTGTAATCTAATTTAAAAGTGTGTACCGATTCTCTAAAAAAAGTGCGGGTTTGCTGATCATCAAAAGCTCCTCGTCCTAAAACTGTACTATTGAAAAATTCTGAGCTTTGTTCTTTACTGAATAAGTTTCCAGTAGCACTAAAAATAAGGTAGTGGTCCTGATCATCTAAAAAATCCCTTTTGTAAATGAATTCATATTGGTATTTTGGGTTGCCGGCAGTGGTCACCTCTTTTCTGTTCCACTCAGAGGTCAGTTGGGTTTGGTCTTGAAACTGTTGCACATTGGTATTGGACGGTTGTTCCTCTGCTTCATAGGCATAAAACCCTGAAAGGGTTATCACGTTTTGGGGGTTAATATAGTAGTCTGTTCCCAATATGATATTAAAAAACTCCTCTTTTCTGTATTGAGTTCCAGAGGTCAGTACCCGACTATTGGAAATAAAATCCTGGTTTCTATTGCTACCTTCCCGAGGATAATTCCTCAAGCCATAGCCCATTTGGGTAAACAAGTTAAATTTTTCAGTTCTTCTATTCAGGCTTAAACCCGCACTGTTATTCTCCGGTTCACCGTAATTCAGTGAAAATGAGCCATTGATACCTTCTCGATCATCTTTTTTAATCACTATATTAATTATTCCTGCCGTTCCTTCCGCCTCATATTTCGCCGATGGATTGGTGATGACCTCAACCTTCTCTATCATCTCTGCCGTGATTGAGCCCAATGCATTTCCCCCCTCGCTGGATAGCACAGAAGGCTTTCCATTTATCAATATTTGTACGCCTGCATTTCCCCTTAGGCTTACTTGACCCTCAATACTGACGGTTACCGAAGGGACATTGTCCAATACCTCCAATGCACTGGCGTTAGAGCTGCTTAAATCTTTTCCTACATTAAAGACCCTTTTATCCAATCTAAACTCTGTTGTTGACTCCTCTCCAACCACTTCTACTTCATTTAGACTTTGTGACTGTTCACTCAGTAGTATTTTTCCAAAATCAACCGTTCGATCAAGGATCTGGAAATCGAATTTTTTAATGGTTTCATATCCGATAACACTGATCTCAACATAAATTTCCTTAGAAGCAGATGATATGGCAAAGGATCCCTCTTCGGAGGTAGTGGTTCCTGTAATCACTTTTTGGGTGCTTTTGTCTACCAATAAAACTGTGGCAAAAGGGATGGGCTCTTGAGATGATTGATCAACGACAACGCCTTCGACTTCAAAATTATTTTGTTGACCAAAAACATTTGTAACCAGCAGCATGCTAATTAGGAAAAAGGTCATTTTCATTTGGTTTATTTGTATCAATAGACTGCTATTATTTTAATAGGTTTAATAGGGAGAAAAACTATTTAACAATATATGATATTAAAAATTATGGGAAATAAATACATAAATTACAGGTGAATTTAAAACAGTCCTGATGATTCTCGAGCTTAAAGAGCTTTTTGGAAATATTTTCGATAAATACTTTATTCTAGAGATTGCCAAAGTAGGGGCTTTAAAGAAAATTGCTGAAGACTTTATGATGATGGATATTGGTGCGCCCGTATTTGGAATTCCATTAATGATCTCTGGAGTGATAAATATTTCGCGAGGAAATGGTAATGGAGAGGAGTTGCTGTTGTACTATCTTTAAGAAGGCGACTCGTGCTCTGGGTAAATATTATTGGGCCTATTAGAGACCTTTTTTTTAAAATAGTATATTAAAAAAATCCGGGGTAAAATTTATTCTATAGCTTTGATTCGGCTGTAAAATAAATTGGAGGTGAAAAAACTCCAAAATAGAAAAGAAATTATCCGATCAAAATAATTTAAATTATGTAAAATGAAAGTAGAACAAATTTATACGGGTTGCCTTTCACAAGGGACCTATTTTATTGAAAGTGAAGGAGAGGTAGCAGTTATAGATCCATTAAGAGAAACCATTCCCTACTTGGAGCGTGCACAACAAAATAATGCGACCATCAAATATGTTTTTGAGACCCATTTTCACGCAGACTTTGTTAGTGGACACCTTACCCTTTCCAAAGAAAGTGGCGCTCCTATTGTTTATGGTCCAAATGCAAATCCAGATTTTGAAAGCATTATAGCAAAAGATGGACAAGAGTTTCCTTTAGGAAATTGTACCATCATCTCTTTGCACACCCCAGGTCATACCATTGAAAGCACAACTTACCTGCTGAGAGATAAGAGTGGAAAAGATATTGCGATATTTAGTGGAGATACGCTTTTTCTTGGAGATGTAGGGCGTCCCGACCTCGCCCAAAAAGGAAACAAAACCCAAGAGGATTTGGCCAGTATACTTTTTGACAGTTTGAGAAATAAAATCATGCCTTTAGCTGATGATGTAATGGTTTATCCTGCTCACGGAGCAGGCTCTGCATGTGGAAAAAATATGATGAAAAAAACGGTTGACACCTTGGGAAACCAAAAAAAAATGAATTATGCCTTGCGGCAAGATATGTCACGGAAGGAGTTTGTCAAAGAAATAACAGATGGATTGTTGCCCCCTCCACAATACTTTCCATTTAATGTTAAAATGAACAAGTCGGGCTATGATGACATTGATAAAGTGTTGGACCGGGGTATGAAAAAATTGTCACCCGATAATTTTGAGTTATTGGCCAACGAGTCAGGAGCAATAATTCTTGACGTTAGACACCAAGACGATTTTATAAAAGGTCATATTCCCCAGTCAATATTCATTGGATTAGACGGCGGTTTTGCTCCCTGGGTAGGCGCAT
>MDTG01402649.1_pt1 | contig 14117 bp, 12 predicted proteins | sample 811421 | NCBI WGS metagenome assembly MDTG01 (sample SAMN05326645, study PRJNA326480) | marine metagenome | isolation source: seawater | place: Pacific Ocean: South East | collected 2011 | reverse complement strand
TAAATCTGGCATAGGCAGGGTGGCTTCCGATTTCTTGGATTTTTTCCCTCTGCGCAGACCCAACGGACTCACCTCGTCCTAAGGGATGAGAAACCACCCTTGAACCTTACCGGTCGTTGGCCCGGTAAAAGAAGTGTTCTTTCAACCCTATTCTTCACTTCAAACCAGCTTCGCCCAACCTTTCAAGACGAGGAATGTCGCACCTGATTCGTGCACGCGAATACGATCACCTGCGGTGCTTTCGTGTCGTCGGTCGCCAAATTGAGCAACGGCATCATCGACCAACCACTCTACATCCATGGTTTGGTCTAAACCAAGGACGTAGGCTTCATTCAGAGGGTTATACGGATTTGAACCATCCGGGTCCAGGCGCGACAAAGGAAATTCACTCACTCTCATTCCGGATTTTCCGTGCAGCGAAGTTGGCCATCGAATCTGTCTTCGGACGTCAATCGTGACCACCTCGTCCGTTTCTCCAGCCGAACCCAACACCACAGAAGCATCTGCCTTTAACAAGTTTAGAAAGAGAGCTTGATAGTTGCCTAAAATCTCGAATTTTCCGTCCCGCAATCGCTCAACACGGCGATCATGACCCAAGATTTCAGCCAGTCGTTTTATGGCGGTTGCAGAACGTTGCGATGTGTTTCCTTCGCGGTCTTGAAGGGATTGAAGAGCCGATTCAAGTCGTCGCAATTCTGGACCGCTCCCTTCTGCGCCACGTTGGATCTGGCGCAGTGTTTCGATCATTGAGTCCATCCCCTGCCGAATACGTTGCGTCCATCCTTTGGCTTCCATGTCATGGTACCGTGCAAGACCTCCCTGAACATCGACGCCCTCGCCACGAATGTGTGAAACAAGTTCTCTACGCGCCTCTGAGTCGAGATGGAACAAGTTGGGATCTCGATAATGGAGGTGGAAACCACGATGCCCGGAAAATGTCACTTGGAGGTAGTCCTCCGAGAAACCAAATTCAGGTTCGAGGAAATCGTTCCAGAGGGCCCAGGCTTGTTCTTGGATGACCGCCAACATTCCAGGGAAATCACGGTCTGTCACACCCGGAAGGTGATCTCCATCCAAATCGAAGATCAAATCTGCCCCCTGCCAGAGCTTGTCAGCCATTTTAAGCTCAAATGGTCGTTGCCAATATGCCGTTGAGTAAAAGCAAGAATGCATAGCTCTCTGTGTGAGGAACGATTGGACTTGGTTCACGCTTGAGAACGATTTGTGGCGTAAAGGAGGGGCGCCACCAAAAGGAATGAACATCCATTCACGGGTTTTGATCCTCGGTGGAGACCACACCGATGCGTGTTGATAATACTGACCAAAGCGATGCGCAAACCTTGCCCAGCCACTTGACATACGCGTCCCTCAAACGCACCAAACGGTGAGGGTTCTTGAAGAAAGCAGTATTATTCGTGCTTCATCCAAAACCGCTCGTCAGCGTCGGTGACCTCTGTGGCTGTGTCAGAACCCGTCTCTTTGACGTAACATTTCCAACACATGTAGAATTTATCCACGACCATGGCGTTGCCAAAAGTAAGCCGGGTGCCGCATTCGTGACATCGGGGGCCCAATTCTCCATTTGGTGCTTGGGCAAGTTGGATGTGATCATGTGGCATGAGGTCGCTTCCTGGTAACCGGTCATCGCCTTAGTCTTTGAACTTGAGGGGCACTACCATTGCGTTTGTTCAAACTCTGCACCGTCAACCCAGGCCAAGAGATCGAGGGCAACAATGCATGACTCTGCCACCTCGGGCTTCGGATCACGGCTGAATTTTTTGAGCGTCGGCAACACCGAACGGTCCCCAATGGCCCCCATGGCTTCCGCCGCTTCGTGACGAACCATGACGTGTTCTTCCTCGTCTGCAAGGCGTTCAATGAGTGTGGGAAGGGCAACGACGTTTTGCATTTGCCCGAGGACGTAAGCGATTTCGTGTCGGAGAAGGGCGCTCGTGCTTGTAAACCCTTTGCAGAGCGCTAGGCAGGCGTCGTCGGAGCGCTCATTCCGTAGGGAAAAGACGGCTCTCATCCGCTGAAACATAGGTGATTCTTCATCACAGAGTCGTGCGGTCAACTCGGATACACGGTTGTTTGGCAAAGGCGGTGCGGGGTCGACGGAGCCGTATTGGCTCACCTGAGGAATGCGGCCTTTGCTGGACATCTGAATCCCTCACGGCTCACCGATAAACCGCATGTTAACGGCATCAAAATCCGGACGAATCATGCCGAGTTCTTGACCTTCTTTGATGAAGAGGCGCACAGAATCACGGCCTTCTTGCTGATAGTCAATCGTCCGGTCGTTAACGTACATGCTCACGAATTCTTTGTTTGTTTCATCGTCAATGCCGCGACCCCAAGCTTTTGCAAATTCAAGGGCGTCATCTGGTGAGTTGAGGGCGTGCTCAATGCTCATTTTCGTGTACATCGTGATGTCTTGCATGACGTCCTCGCCAAGGTCTCGACGCACGACATTGCCACCAAGCGGCATCGGCCAGTTGGGCGTGCGTGCGTTCCACCATTTGCCCAAGTCAATGAGAACGTCCAGATCGTGGTCAACGTACGTCAGCTGTCCTTCGTGAATGATGAGCCCACTGAGGTATGTCCCATCGAGTACTCGGGGGATGATTTCGTCAAACGGGACCACGGCGATTTGGCAATCTCCCCAAGCCAGGCGAAGCCCGAGATGCGCACTGGTTTTCAATCCAGGAACGGCAATAACGGAAGCCCGCACTTCTTCTTCGGTGACACCGGATTTGCAGACGACCATGGGCCCGTAACCTTCACCCATTGAGGCTCCACAATTCATTAGTGCGTAATGTTCTGCGATGTCTGGGTAGGCGTGAATGGACACGGCTGAAACCTCGAGATCCTGATTCATAGCACGATGATTAAGCGTCTCAATGTCTTGAAGTTCGTGCACGAAATTGTAGCCCGGGGTAGGAAACGCATTCGTTGTCATGGCGTGAAACATGAAGGCATCGTCCGGGTCAGGGCTATGTCCAATACGCACAATTTTGTTGCCTGATTCATCAAGAGGTAGTTCAACGACCATGATTTTGTCCACCAGTGTGCCCTTCATGAACCATCCGTTTGAATTTGAATACAGACGCGTTCATTACAACCAAGCGAATTCAGGTTCATCCGTCATGCCACAAGCCTGTTTTAAGAAACAAAACAATCCATCAAGATGATGGTTGTTGAGACGGTTGAAGACTTCTCCGTAATATTGGTCGAGCCGCTCATATGTGAGGCCGGATTTTTCCATTGACCATTGAATGACATCATGACGTTTGCTGGATTCGTTTTCAAATTGGACAAGATTTTCTAAAAGTGAGGTGTGAGCGGCGAGAAGGAGAGGTTTAGGGGTGTCCTTTCGTGCGACGAACACACCGAAGATCATGGGCAAACCTTCTTCCTTCATCCAAGCCGTCCCAAGATCCATTTGGACCATTTCAGGAAATTCCCTTGCTGCTTCCAAGGCTCGGTCTCCGATGAGCAAGGCACCATCCGCTATGGCCATCATGGAATCGTAATCCGGCCCGGTTGAAATGTAGTTTATCGTGTGTCCTTTCTTGGAGATGAGATGCTTCAACAGCGCAACGGACGTTGCTGAATCGCTTGGTAATGCAATGGTTTTCATGGATTCAAGCGGTACTCCGCCGAACAACAACACGCTGCCGACCTCGCCTTGGCTACCAATACCAATGTCGGGCAAGAGAATCAACTCATCCGAGTGTTTCGCATAGTCTGCAGCGGGTATTGGTGCGAGAATACAGTCTCGTCGAAGAACATGTCCCGTCAGCCAAGATGGAGGCGCCGATAGAATGCTCCAGTCGCTTGAGAGGCGATGGTAAAGCGGGTCGCAATTGATGAATGCCACCCTACCCAACGTCGAGGTCCAGGTGGCGCCCATGTCATCACGTCATTGAGTCGCCATCGGAAGGACGCGTCGGCGTTTGATGACCGGTGGAGTGTAGGGTTCAAATTGTGTGTAGGTCGTGTTGCGTTGAATCGGTTCACATCCAGCGTCTTTGATGAGTCGAGCGAGTTTAGCACGGTCATGATCAAGCGGCGCTGAGGACCCAGCAAGGTGCATGATTGACTCCTTCTGCACCGTGCCGTCGATGTCGTCTGCACCGAATTGGAGAGCGAGTTCGGCGAGGTGGTCTCCGATGTTCATTCGGTAGGCTTTGATGTGAGGTATGGTGTTGATCATCAGGCGTGAGACAGCGATGGTACGCAAGACTTCGGTACCTGTTGCTAATTGGGCTTGTGGAAGTCGGGTATCATCGGGCAGGAACGGGTATGGTACGAAGCATTGGAATCCCTTGGTTGAAGCATTGAGCTCCCTCAAGGAAATCATGTGTTGGAGTCGTTGTTCCAAAGCCTCAATCGTTCCAAACAGCATGGTGCAGTTTGAAGGCAAACCTACTTCGTGGGCTTCTCGGTGAATCTGGAGGTACTCAGCAGAGCTCTCTTTACCGTTGCATATGATTTTGCGGACCCCGTCGTCGAGAATCTCCGCGCCACCGCCTGGCAGCGAGGTCAATCCGGCGGCTTTGAGACGTGCTAATACTTCCTTTGTTGGCATCGATGAGCGTTGGCCAAGGTGTTTGATTTCAACCGCAGTCAGAGCCTTGATGGAAATTGATGGATACGTTTGCGCGATTTGCGAAAACAGGTTTTCGTAATGTTCAACCCCCCATTCGGGATGAAGTCCGCCGACGGAGTGGACCTCGTCTATGGCGTGAGCATAGTTGGCGAGGTCATCCATGTACTCATCAATGGACATCGCATACGCATCGTCTGCCCGGGGACTTCGCCGAAAGGCGCAAAATCTGCATGCGAGCACACACATGTTGGTTTGGTTGATGTGAACATTGGAATTAAAAAATGCCCGATTTCCAAAGCGAGCCGAGCGTACATGGTGAGCGAGCGCACCCACTTCATGCAAGTCTGGATGGAGGTAGAGTGTCATGCCGTCTTGGATGCTGAGTGGAATGTTTTGGGCAAGTTTCTCGGCCAGTGGTGCCAACGCCTGCGACCATGTTGTGGACCGCAGACTGGTATCAAGTCGCTCAAGCCAGAACGCGTCTTCACCTGCCAACGGGGCAGGTTGAGCACTGGCCATCATGGTGGTTCCTGACGTTTCTTCTTCAAGAAGATGTGCTTAACTCCACCAACGTTAACGAACAGCGAACATCCTCGATTTTACGATGAATTTTCGGAATTCCTCAATGATAAACACGCTGGAGGCAATGAGTACGACGACCATCCAATCGTTTTGGGAAAGCGTATTGGTCGAAAGAAGAGCCCCGATTTCAATACCGACAAGCGGTATCGAAATGTTTGCGAGTTGAACAAAGAAAATCAGCAACCCTGATGAGATAAGCAAGGCATAGTTGATCGCCTTGTTTGAGAGGATACCGAGTTCAAACACACTTTCTTCGTTTGACCGGCAGTTCATCACGTTGAACAGCTGATACACGATGAACACTGAAAATGTCATTGTTTGGGCATGATGATAGTGACCATCTGCGTACGCTTGCCAATCGTCGATGGCAGCTTCATCGCCTGCTAAGCATCGCTCCATATCGAAGGCACTCGTGGTGGTTTCAGTTGGAATCAATCCGCATTGGTTGCTCGGATCTGCTAATGCCCCTCCTGCGAGGTAGAACACGGCCAGCGATCCAATCATCATCACGGCGCCAAGGTAGAAAATGAGCGAAATATCGCGGCCGCTGGGCAGACCTTCGTCGACCGGTCGCGGTGGACGGTCCATCACATTCCCGTGCTTCTTTTCGACACCCAGAGCCACAGCCGGTGGTCCATCCATCAGAATGTTGATGACCAAAATTTGCGTTGCTGTCAGTGGCAGTGCTTCAGGGCCAAAGAACAGGGTCGCCAGAACGAGAAGCGAAACAGCAGCGACGTTCGTCGAAACCTGATACCTGACAAAGTTGCGTATGTTTTGGTATATTTTCCTGCCCTCCTCAACCGCATGGACGATGTTGGCAAAATTGTCGTCTTGCAGGACCATGTCTGCGGCATCCTTTGCGACGTCTGTTCCGGCGATACCCATGGCAATTCCAATGTTGGCCCCAGAAAGAGCAGGGGCATCGTTAACACCGTCTCCGGTCATGGCAACAATCTCGCCTTGTTCTTGCAATGAGGACACAATGCGCATTTTCTGGTCTGGCGTGACACGCGAGTATATGGAAACGCCACCGGTGGTTTTGAGAAGTTCTTCATCGCTTAACAGCGCCAGTTCTTTTCCGTCAATTGATGACGTCGAGGCTGAACTGATGTTGAGTTCAGAGCCAATGGCTGCTGCGGTCATCTGTTGATCACCGGTGATCATTTTCACCTTGATGCCTGCGCGCAGACACGTTGCTATCGCCTCTTTTACCTCTGGTCTGGGAGGGTCCATGATGCCGATTAAACCCAGGTAAATCAGGTCGCTTTCCACTGTATCAATGGCTTCAATATCTTCTCCGTCAACAACACGACGGGCGAGAATTGCAATGACGCGCATCGCATTGGAACCCATTTCATCGTTCATTGCAGAGATGGCTTTTCGATCGTCATCCGTAAGCGGAACGATGGAATTGCCAACAATTTTTTTGTTCGCAATATCCCGGAAGCCACCGGCGCTACCCTTTGAAAAAATCCATTGTTCGCCCTCATATTCGTGCACTACACTCATTCGCTTGCGGACGGAATCAAAGAAGAATTCATTCAAGCGGGGGTGCCGATGAGAAAATTTCTTCACATCCCCGTTGATTTTCCACCCTGCGACGGCACACGCTGAGTCGGTTGGATCACCGATGGCTAGCCAATGGCCGTCAGATTTGACAATGTTGGAATTATGGCAGAGTGATAAGCAGGCGCCTAAAAGCCGGAAGCCAAGTTCTGATTGTGAGGTGGAAAGATCCGAGTCCGTTAATTCAGCGCCGTCCTCCAACAAATGTCCATGCGGCTCAAATCCCTCCCCAGTGACTTGGTAGGTGTGATTCAATGTGACAATTTTTCGCACCGTCATTTGATTTTTGGTGAGTGTACCGGTTTTATCAGAACAAATAACGGTCGTTGAACCAAGCGTCTCCACAGCCTTCATGCGACGGATGATGGCTTTGTGCTTCGCCATGTTCCGCATACCAAGTGAAAGTGTTATGACCAAAATAATGGGAAGGCCCTCTGGTACAATGGCAATAAAAATCGATATGGCAATAATGAATTGCTGGACAACGACCTCTTTGAGATTCACATCGGGTTTGGCATACGACACGAGAAGGTTCAACGAAACCAACAGTACGGCAACGATGAGTGCGATAAAAGCCAGGAACTTTCCAAGACTTTCAAGCTTCAGCTCCAACGGCGTTTTCGGCGTTTGTGCATCTGCGATGTTGCTGGCAATTTTACCTAGTTCCGTTTTCATGCCCGTAGCGACAACCAATCCGAGGCCGCGGCCGGACGAGACGGTGGTCCCCATGAACGCCATATTGTTTCGGTCGGCGAGTACAGCGTCTACAGGCAGAGGCTCAATCGTTTTCCGTATTGTCAAGGATTCTCCCGTCAATGCTGATTCATCAATTTTGCAATGTTGCGACCACAGCAAGCGAACGTCTGCTGGCACATTCAATCCTTGTTCAAGCCGAACGACATCGCCAGGCACCAAGTCCGATGTCGGCACTTCACTTTCGTAATCACCGCGTATCACGACGCAATTCGAGATGGACATTTGCTTCAGAGAATCCATGGCTTGTTCGGCTTGCGTCTCTTGCCAATAACCGAAGACAGCGTTGGCCGTCAACACGATAAAGATGAAAATCGCATCCCCTGGATGGTCTGGCTTAATCGCCAAAGCCACCAAAGCCGCACCGATCAAGAGGTAGTTGAGCGGATCGTTGTATTGGGACAAAAATCGAAGAAAGGCCGATGTTTTTTCCTGTTCGTCCAACTTGTTGAATCCAAATTTACTCCGTCGTTCAACAACATCGTCAACGGATAGACCGTTTGTAGAACTCTGTTGTGCGACGAGGCTTTCATCGATTGAGAGATTGTGCCAATACTCTTCCATGGCGGCTCACCCGACCTTGCCACATGGGCATGGACATCTCCGTGCTCACAACCTCACACCTATTACTATGGCGGGTGGGGTCACTTCATCCCAAACAAGAAAGGATGGCGTGTCAATCGTAGCCTATACCTACTGGGACAGATTGGAAGAACCATGAGCGGAACAGTGGAACCCTACATCCCCGCTCATGAATCGCCTTTGGAATTGACGAGTCGTGTCATCATTGTTGGTATTGTCCTTGGAATTCTGATGACAGCTGCGAATGCGTACCTTGGCCTCTATGCAGGCATGACCGTATCTGCCAGTATCCCGGCCGCTGTGATGTCGATGATCATCCTACGAACCATGTTCAAGGATGTCTCAATTCTTGAAAACAACGCTGTACAAACGATGGCGTCAGCTGGGGAATCCCTTGCTGCAGGCGTTATCTTTACTGTGCCCGCCCTCCTTGTCATGAACATATGGACAAGTATTCAGTGGATGGAAACGCTCATCATCGCCACGCTTGGAGGTCTCCTAGGAACAATGTTCACCATTGCTTTACGGCGCTTGTTTATCGTTGAGGAAGCCCTTCCTTATCCCGAAGGTGTTGCCTGTCGCGAAGTCCTGGTCGCAGGTGAGGAAGGAGGCGATGGCGCCCTTGCCATTCTCTACGCTTTGGGCATTGGAGGATTGTATGGGTTGATGGTGAAAGGGTTTGAAATCACTCATCACACTGTAGAGGTGGCCGTTTCCGTGGTCTCAACACGGCTGTACGCCGGCATTGACCTCTCCGTCGCCTTGCTTTCCGTGGGATACATCGTTGGTATTCGCATTGCGTCGTTCATCTTTTTTGGTGGAGTTCTGGGGTTCGGTTTACTTGTTCCGATGTATGGACTCATCTACGGATGGCCGGCAACGGGGTCGTTGGTTGACGGATTCTATGTTATCTGGTCCACGCAAGTACGATACGTCGGAGTTGGCGCGATGGTCGTCGGTGGGATCTACACCTTGTGGAGCATGCGGAAGACCATCATCACGGGCCTCTCCAAAGCCTTCGTAAAATCAGATGATAGCACGGGAGTGTTGCCAAGGACTGAACAAGACATCCCGATGAACCGGGTGTTTTCTGTCTGCGGAGTGCTCGTTGTGCTGACATTCTTCTTTTATTGGTGGGCAACAGAATCCTTCGTACTGGCCCTCGCTGGTGCGCTCTTTTTGGCGTTTGTGGCTTTCTTTTTCGCAGCCGTCGCTGGCTACATCGCAGGTGTGGTTGGCTCGTCGAATTCACCGGTATCTGGCATGACGATCGCCACGCTTCTGTTCACGGTTGGACTGGTTTACATTGTGGGAGATCTCATGTTGGGAATGGCCAAACAAGACCTCATGTTTGCCACATTGCTCATCGCAGCGATCGTCGCCTCAAGCGCAGCCATCGCTGGCGACGTCATGCAGGACCTCAAGACAGGTCACATGCTTGGTGCAACACCAAAGCGGCAGCAAGTCGCGGAAATCATCGGTGTACTCACAGGTGCAGTTGTTATCGGACCGGTTCTTTCACTCTTGCATGATGCCTTTCGCATCTCCCAAACGGCTTGCCAAATGAACCCACTCCCCAGCGACCCCACTTGCTCGAAAGCACTGTTTGCGCCACAGGCCGAACTTATCGGAGCGATCGTCCAGGGAGCGTTTGGTGGTGACCTAAACATACAGATGGTAGTTTTGGGCGCCGCCATTGCAATCGCTCTCATACGATTACAAATGCCCGTTATGAGCGTCGCCATCGGCATATACCTGCCGTTGGGATTGTCCGTTCCAATCATGACGGGTGGCATCATCTCCCACGTCATGCTCCGAAGCGCCCACCTACGAACCGATGGGGTTCTTCGGAAGCAACCCTCTGAACAGGCGATGAATGCTGCTAAGGAGGTCGAAAGCCGGGGCGTATTGATAGGGGCTGGGTTCATCGCAGGTGAATCCATTATGGGCGTATTCATCGCCGTGCTAATTGTAGCCAAGATAAATCTAAAGGAACTCCTCGGAATTACGACGTTAAACGACCTCCTCTCGCTCACCTTCTTCATTTGGTTCATTGGTGTATTCATTTGGCTTGCTTCAAGAGCGCTACCAAAAGGTGGCAATTTGGCGAGCGACGCCGTGATGATCACGGCTGAAGCCGTGCGAAATACACTGGACGCTTTCCAACCCAACAAGAAGGATTAGCGGCCCATTTTCTGAAACCTTGCCTGCACAAGCATCAAAGGCCATCCACACAGGCCTTTCCTTGTTGGTGAGTGCATGACAGACATGAATGAATTAGAAGAAACTGCACGCAGGTGCCGCGTTCACATTGTCAACATGGTCCATCGGGCACAAGCAGGCCACCCTGGCGGTTCGCTTTCCGAAATTGACCTCCTGGTTGGACTCTACAAAACCACCCTTCGAGTTCGACCCGATGAACCAGATTGGGAAGACAGAGATCGCTTCATCCTCTCAAAGGGGCACGCCTCGCCCGGCATGTACGCTATTTTAGCAGAAATGGGTTTTATATCCGAAAACGATCTTGAGTCCTATCGCGTCTTGGGTGGTGTCTGTCAAGGACACGTCGACATGAAGTGGTGTCCTGGCGTTGATTTCTCTGCTGGTTCCCTCGGCATGGGGCTATCCTTTGGCATGGGTTCAGCCATCGCTGGCCGCCTTTCTGGCAGCGAACGTCAAATCTATGTTATGCTCGGTGATGGTGAAATCCAAGAAGGTAGTGTGTGGGAAGCTGCCATGGCAGCGAAACACCATGAACTCGGTAATTTGAATGTCATCCTTGATAGAAATCGAATTCAGAACGATGATTTTTGCGAGGCTCAAATGCGGATGTTTGACATCCCGGCAAAGTGGAAAGCCTTCGGATGGAACGTTAAGGAAATCAACGGCCACAACATGCAAGAGGTCGTTGATGGAATGGATTTCCTTTCATCATCAACCGATGGTCCATCCATCCTCATTGCTCATACAGTGAAAGGCCATGGTGTTTCATTCATGGCTGACAATCCGGCCTTTCACGGCGCAGCACCAAACGATGAACAGTACGCTCAGGCCATGGCTGAACTCGGTGAGGTGAGGGCATGACCAACATGGCTGCAACCCGTGATGGCTATGGTGAGGCGCTGCTTGAATTGGCTTCAAATCCAAAGGTCGTTGTCTTGGAAGCCGACCTGGGCAAATCTACAAAATCACTCCATTTTCGCAAAGCCCACCCCGAGCGCACTGTGTCGTGCGGGATTGGTGAGCAGAACATGCTTCTCGTCGGAGCTGGCCTTGCTGCTTCGGGATACATCCCGTTCGCCAGCACGTTTGCCATCTTCACCGAGCGAGCGTTCGAACAAATGCGAAACGGCGTCGCTCGACCAAACCTTCCAGTCCATGTTTGCGGAAGCCATGGTGGAACACACACGGGCACGGATGGTTCATCGGCGCAATCCATTGAAGATTTGGCCATCTATCGGACCCTTCCAAACGTGATTGTTCTCCACCCAAGCGATGTGATCTCAACCAAAGAACTCACCATCCAATTGGCGGCGACTGGTTCACCCTCTTACACCCGAACGGCCCGAAACAAGACACCGGTTCTCTATGAAGGACGAGAAAGCGAGGTAAAAATCGGGAAGGGCATCGTTCTAAGAAATGGATCGGACGTTGCCATCATTGCTTGTGGAGTGATGGTGTCTCAATCATTGGAAGCTGCTGAAGCGCTGGCTGGTGAGGGCATCAATGCGACCGTGGTGGACATGCACACCCTGAAGCCACTCGATGGTGACCTCGTTGACCGTCTTGTCGCTCATTGTGGAGCCATTGTCACAGCGGAAGACCACAACATCATTGGTGGACTTGGTGGGGCTGTTGCAGAACATTTGACGGCGAACACGTTCGCTCCTCTTGAACGCGTCGGTGTGCAAGACCGGTTCGGTGAATCCGGACAGGCAGATGAAATGCTCGAAGTCATGCAGATTTCAGCCCCCTACATCGCCGCAGCGGCAAAGCGTGCCATAGCGCGAAAGGATTGAGACCGGCTGAACACCTTTGGGGGAGAGTTCATAGAACCTCTTTGACGAACGGAGCACATGGAATTCTTCCTTGACACGGCCGACGTTAACGAAATTCGAGAAATCGCTGCATGGGGCATCCTTGACGGTGTCACTACTAACCCTTCCCTCATCAAGAAATCTGGAAGAGACTTCAAGGAAGTCGTCCGAGAAATTGCCGGTATCTGTTCAGGGCCCATATCGGCCGAGGTAACCGCCATGGACACGGCTGGTATGGTTGAACAAGGTAGGACGCTCAAGGCTGAACTTCCTGACAACGTGATCATCAAAATTCCATGCACGCCCGAAGGACTTGCAGCAACCAAGATTCTCACGGAGGAGGGCATCGACACCAACGTCACGCTCATTTTCTCGGCGTCTCAAGCGCTCATGGCGGCCAAGGCAGGAGCAACGTATGTTTCGCCGTTCATCGGACGCATTGACGATACGGGACATGATGGAATGGAATTAATTGCTGAAATCATGAACACATGGGATAACTACCACCTTGACACAAAAGTCCTCGCCGCTTCCGTTCGCCATCCGACACACGTCCTCCAATGCATCCAACTGGGCGCACACACGGCAACCATGCCCGCCAAGACCTTCCGCCAATTGATGAGTCACCCGTTAACTGACCGTGGTTTGGAGGGTTTTATGCGCGATTGGGCGGAGGTCGAAAAGGCTGGAAAAGCCTAAGCACAGCGCCGCTTACCGATCAACCCCAGATTGATGTTGTTCGTCTCTAAGCTAAATGAGATGCCTTGGCGATTCACATTTTGCCATGCGAAAAAGCAATCATTTTCTCGATGGACAAATGGTCCGAAGTGTCTTTGCAGTAATGTGCTTCAACGATGTTTCCATTCTCGTCAATCAGAATGTCAACCGGAATGGTTGAAAGCTTGGAAATTGACATGGTCAGTGGAACATAGCCCCGCAAGGTTGCCTTAAGCAATGTGAGCGGGGATTTAGCAGCACCCCACATGAATTTTCCGAAGGATTTCTTTACGCCGTTGTTCTCAAAGTGCATGTACGTTTCATCGGCCACGATGGTGAACGGGACGTCGTGTTTTTTCATCCGTTTTTTCAAATCTTTGAGCGTCGCATCAAACACGCCAACCATGACAGTATCGGTTGAGAATTCATCCCAACGTTGGGTGATGCGGCGGATGCGCATGTTGCACAAAGGGCAACTTGAAAATCGGAAAAAAGTAAGGATCACTTTCTTCCCTTTCATGGTCGCCATGTCAAAGGTGGAGCCATCGATGGCTGGTAGTGTGAACTGTGGGGCAACATCACCTGCAGATAATTGGGGCATGGTTCTACGAAAGTCATCAGGTAAATGGACCTTGGCTCAAACGTCGCACGGACGCGATGATAAATCAGTCCAACGACAAGGTCAGCGGGAAGCGAGTGTGAGGTTTTTCCACATCTCTTCAGGGACTTCCATAGCGAGACGCAGGCCGCCCATGGCACCCAAACGAACTGGATCATCGACCACGTGAACGTTGACATCACCCATGTCAGAGAGGCGACGTTCAATCAAGGCACCGAGGCCTTTGATGGAGGAACCTCCGCCTGCCAGGACCATGTTCTTGCGGAACTCATCGTGGTATTCTGGATTTGATCCAGCGATGAGTTTCTTGACGTTTTCTACGATTGGGTCAACAATGGACTCGCATGCTCGCTGCATGCAATCAGTAATGTCGAGTGTCATGGCCTTTCCATCAATGGAGAAATCTACCAAGACTGGCTCATCGGGTGCATCCGTTGATACAAAAGAGAATTGTTCCTTCCATCGGCGAGCCATGTCCTTGGTGATTTGAGCGCCGTTGTATTTTGACTGAATTTCCTTGATGAGTTGATTGTCCACGTAGTCTCCAGCATACCCGGTGTGCATTTGGTCACCCGGTCCAGGAATGGTTCCGTAGACGCGACAAAGATCGGTCGTACCTGCACCGATGTCAATGACGAGGGTGTGG
>MDTG01397825.1_pt1 | contig 14117 bp, 8 predicted proteins | sample 811421 | NCBI WGS metagenome assembly MDTG01 (sample SAMN05326645, study PRJNA326480) | marine metagenome | isolation source: seawater | place: Pacific Ocean: South East | collected 2011 | reverse complement strand
TTTAGGCACATGCTCATATGTATTGATTCTCATTACAAGTTCTTTTTCTGTAATTGTACTTGGATCAATAGCAAATTCAGCGGCTCTTGGCTTACGTTTTTTATCCCATAGCCCTTTCTCCCATTGGAGTACTGCTTCTTCATGTGCTAATTTTTGTAGTCTTGATGCCCTGTTCTGCTTTGCTTCTTCAATTTTATCATTTGTTATGTCATCAACATTGTCTAATATTAAGTCATAAAAGTAATAATTGTCGTCATCTTCGCAGAAACAATATGACATCTTAGATTTATGTATTTCTAACAACATATCTCTATTGTTAAGATAATTTCTTGCCATTATGAATCCTTTTATAGTAACTTACATTATACGTTGTAAGTTATCGGTTGTCAAGCACTTTTCTTGAGTATAAATACAATATAGGAGAACGATATGCGATTTTCAGAAATATTAACCGAAGCAACCACAAATCGTGTTACAGTTTTTTATGGTGGTAGATTTCAACCTATGCATAAAGGACACTTTGCATTATACCAGAGTTTAACACAGCGGTTTGGTGCTGATAATGTATTTATCGCCTCAACATTTGGGCAAAAGCAACAGGCTATGCATAAGTCTGGTGACTTTACTACTGATCCTTTTACATTTGAAGAGAAGGCTAGTATTGCAAATGAAATGTTCGGCATATCTACAGACAAGTTTGTGAACACACAACCATACAGACCTGAGCAGGTTAAAGTTGGTAGAAGCGATAGTGAGTATGCGTTGATACTTGCGTTTAGTGAAAAAGATGCAGGTAGACTAAAATCAGGTGGGGTACTTGCTCCATTGCCAGAAGATACAAGTAGATTACAAACACCAGACGAGGATCGTGTGTACTTTGTAACAATGCCAGTAAATGAAGGTGGTATGAGTGCTACAGATTTCCGTCAAACAATGGCAAGTGAAAAACCTGAAGCAGAAAAGAAGAAAATGTTTACACAGTTCTTTGGTAAAATGAATGATCGTGTATTTAAGTTTATAGAAAATAGGTTAACATAATGGCTGATTTTGGTGACGATTTTAAAACAGGTGATACCGTAACCGTAGGACCTATAGGTGAAGGAACAAAACGCCGTAATGATGCACGTAATGAACGCATAGAAAAAAAGGCGAACAATAACGCAAACAAAAGTCCTGTACCAAAAACATCAGGACAAACAACTACAGAAACTAAAAAAGTTGTAGGTAGTATTGAACGCTTAAATATTTCTCAAGCAAGAAAGAAAGATCCTGAATATGCGAAAATACGTGCTCCAGAAGTTCGAAAGAGATTAAAGTATTCTGGACTAGATGTTGCAAGTGAAAGGAATCCTGACGGTATACTTGAAGCAAGGGGCATGACTACTACTGGTAGTGTGCGTCTTGTAAATAAAGTGTCTGGTGAGCAGTATGATTATCCAGACAGTGGAACTTCAATTCCAGGATATAAGCACGTTAAGGCTAGACGTGATAAAAGACTTATTGAAACTAAATCTGATGGCAAATATAGATCCGGAATTATTGAAGGTACTATTGAGCCAATACCTGAGGCTAAAGGAACTGGATATAAAGTTACAAGAAAAGAAGTAACAGTTAAAAAAGAAGTAGTCCCTAGCAAGTATGACATTTATGATGAGAAAAGGGACGGAGAATCAGGTAATCAAGATGCAAAAGCAGTAGTAGAAAAAGAAATAGATGTAGCTACAGCTGACGCAAGTGAAGTCGATGGTTCAGGTGGTGGTCACGTTCTAACTTCATCTGTTACAGATGAAGACAATGGTGGACTAAGTCCAGGCGCATTGGGTGGAAGAGCCACTACATCACAAGAGGAAGTATCATCAGATCATACAAAGGTACCTGTAGAAGTACAAAATGAAATCTTTGAAGATGGATCTCCAGTACCTGGATCGGGTGGAGTACAATACTTAACTGAAGACGAAGTAAAACAACTTGAAGCTGAGGGAAGAATAAAACCTTCAGACGCTAGAGATGCAAAAGCAAAATTAAAAGCACAAAAGAAATCAAAAGAAAAAGGCACTTGGCCTGTTCCGGAAGACCATACACTATTAGAGAATGGTGAGGTTATACCAAATAGTCAATTAGCAAGAGATGAAGATGGTAATCTAAGAGATGCTACTACAGGTAGTGCGTTCACTGGGTTTAGAACAGATCCAGAACCTACTACTGCGGAGCAAGTCACGGCAAGCCTTAGAGCACCTAGAGTAGCAACAGGCATGGCAGGTATACCAAGTGAACACAAAATTAGATTATTTACAAAAGACCCAAGTTGGTTACAAGGAGCATTAGAGCCATTAATTAAAACTGGTAATGGTATTGTGTTTCCTTATACACCAACTATCAACGTAACACATTCAGCAAATTATGGAACATATGACATAAACCAAAGTGTTAATCAACCACACTATTATATGATGACACCCAATGTTCAAATTAACGTAACTGCTATTTTTACAGCAAATACAGTAAAGGAAGCTCACTACATGTTGGCGGCGATGCATTTCTTACGTACAGCAACTAAGAGTGATTTCGGTGCTTATGCAAATGGTATGCGTAGAACTGATGCTGGAACACCACCACCTGTACTAGTACTAAGTGGTTATGGAGCAGATGTGTTTAACCATATTCCATGTGTTCTTAGAAACGTAAACTTTACACTTCCTGAAGATGTTGATTATGTTGCAATTCAAACACAAGATAAAGGAACTATTACAAAAACAATTGATACTAGTGAAGGAGCGACTCAACAAGAAATAGATGCAGGCGCTGGACGTTCAGAAATAAGTAAAAGTTTTCCTGCTGAATCTTCCTCAGTACCAACTAGTATGTTATTTGCATTTGATGTAGCACCACAATATCCACCAAGTCAATTACGTGACGAATGGAATTGGAAAGAATATGCGTCAGGAGACCTACTAAGGAAGGGATATATTTAATGATTCAGTATAGAGCAGATAGCAATTTCAGAAACAACCAAATTGTTAATAATAAATATCTCGACATATCAGAAGAGATAGTTACTAACAAACAACAGGTTCAAACTAAAACTATTACTGTCGCACCCAAATACGATCAGAGACCTGATGTTCTAGCAAATGACTTATACAGCAACGCAAAGTTATGGTGGGTATTTGCAGAATTTAATCAAGACTCACTAATAGATCCAATCCTAGATTTAAGAGCAGGAATGGATTTAGTTGTTCCAGAAAAATTCTCATAATGTACAAAACAAATATTACACCTAACTGGATGAGCTCCGTGAATTTGGCGAACTATAAGCTCACGCTATACCTCGTCAAGAAAAACTTGTGGAATAATCCAAATAAACTTGTAAACGACAGCGGACCTGTTAATGCTGGTGATGCAATCGTTATTGCTGAAACAGGAGCATCAACTGTCTTTAATATAGACAATTTAAATCTTACAACGTTTATACGTGGAGGTCAAAAGAATGTTGATAGCCAAACAGGTGTTGTACAATTTCAACTACAAGAAGTATTAGGTTTTAATTTTTTAGATAAAATTTTAGGAGTAGCAACAATATTTGGGTTTCCTACTCTTGCTAGTGCTAACTATGTTTTAAAAATTGAAATGGTTGGTAAAGATCCAACTACAGATTTAAGATCTGTTTATCCAAACATTTTTTTGTTTAGTCTGACATTTCAGGAAATACAAGCAAGCGTAAATGAAAGTGGAACTACTTATGATATTATTGCACTCAACAATCAGCGTATGGCAAAGTACCAGTCAAGTGTATATACAAACGTTGAAGTAAAAGACTTTAGTACAGTAAATGAATTTCTGGCCGCCCTACAAAGAGCATGTAATGAGTATGAAGAAGAATTAAGTAAAACAGATCAGGGTAATCCACAACCAAGAAAGCATTGGAAGATTGAACTTGATAACACTCTTTTAGGTGTTAGTGTAATGGATGAACGAGTAGATCATGGATTAAGAAAGTTTGCAAAGCCTAGTGACTTCGCTTCAAGTTCTATTATGGGAACAGGTGATACAGGTACAGCAACAAAAATGTCAGCAAACAAAGATGGAAATCGTGATATTGTTATAAACCAAAATACTAACATTAGTGATTTTTTAGAAGTTATGCTAACGAGAAACAGTCCTGTGTTTACACAATTTTCTAAAGAACAAAAGAATAAAATTGGAACTGTCCCAATTATCAAGGCTAAAACAGATGTAAAACAATTAGAAAGAAACGATCCTAGAACAAACACTCCTGAAGTGGAAGTTACTATTAAGGTAGGCATATACACAGATACAGGACAACCTGCATTAGATGCCTCAAAACAGCAAGCACATATTACAAAGAAACAAGAACAACAAACTTATACAGAAATGGTAAGCGAACAAGTTGTTAAAAAATATAACTGGTTATACACAGGAAAGAATACAGAAGTTATGGGATTCGATCTAGCAGTTAACAATGCATTCTTTATTGCACAGGATCCTAATCAAGGACAGAATTATCCTGAAGCAAGTCAAATGAAAGTTCCAAGTCAACCATTACGTGCAACTACTATTGCTCCAGGTCAGCAGGCTTTCCTAAGTCAAATTGAGGTACAAAAGATACCAATAGAAATGGTCCAGTATCAAACAGAACCCACAGGTAGTAAAGCACAAAATACTCAAGAAGAAACAGGTAATACTGTTGATACAATGCATGATAGAAATATGGCAAGAAGAGAAGAAGACTTTTTAAATATGACGCTAGAAGTAAAGGGAGATCCTTTTTGGTTAGGTTCAGGAACTTCTGTTGAAGGAACAGAAATTGCATTAAAAGATTTAACTAACAGTACAATATATATTGCATTCGTAACATACAAACCTGAAGAAACTGTTACATACCTAGAAGGCCAACGTAGAGGTGATATGGATACTGCGGCCAGTGGATTGTATGAAGTTTTTAAAGTAGATCAAAAATTTGCGGCAGGTAATTACACACAAACATTACATTGTATCCGTAATAGAAATTTTAGTACATATCTAATGCAAAATGAATTGGAGTTAATGTAATGTCGTATCAAGGTACAAATAGTAGAACACCAGAAAAAGTTAAACAGGGTGGTTTAGGAGGAGTAAATCTTCTTAACGGTGTTTATGTTGGAACAGTAACTGACACAGCAGATTCAATTTATACAGGTAGGATTAGAGTACACTTTCCTGAATTCGGTTCAAAGTCTGCACCTTATCATGTATTGCTTGTAACACCATTTGGAGGATACACAGCACCTAAAGATGCTAGTGGCGATCCAACAGAGTATGGTGCTGAAGAGTCAGTTGAAGGTGGTGCACCTAAAAGTTATGGTATGTGGCCACAACCACCAGCAGTAGGTACAGAAGTAATATGTGCATTTACATCTAGACACAGCAACGGATATCTATTAGGTAGTGCTATTGGTATCGATAGAAACCATATGATGGGTGGCAAGGCTAGTGCATTAAACTATGAACAACAAGATACAATATTACCTGTATCTGAGAAAAATCCTTATGATCAAAACGATCCTGATACTAAACCTGCAGATCCTTCCGGAAGTCAAATTTTACTTGATCAAGGATTAGAAAACGACTATGTGCGTGGACACAGCATGAGTAGTGCAAGACGTGAGTCACCTAGTAGAGTATTTGGACTTACTACATCAGGCGGACATGTTATCACAATGGACGATGGTGACTCAGGTGGCAACAGTAAAAATATTAGAATACGAACAAAGAACGGTGCCCAGTTATTAATTGACGATACAACAGAAATTGTGTTTATACAAAACCAAAAAGGTAGTGCATATATTGAAATGGACGCAGATGGTAAAATAGATGTTTATAGCCAGAGTGATATAAGTTATCATTCAGAGGGTGACTTTAATGTACACGCTAAAGGTAATATTAATTTACAGTCTGATAATGGCGTACAGATTAAAAGCATTGGTGCTGATGGTATTAAGGTAGAAGCCACAGCAGGCAACTTTGATTTACATACACAAAAAGATTTTAACTTTGAAGCAGGTGCAAATGGAAATTTACTATGTGCTGGTAACTATAAAGAACAGGCGGCTAGAATTGATATGAACGGCCCTGCTCCTAGTTCTGCAACAAAAATAGAAATGAATCAACTTGTAGAGAATACAAATATACTTGAAAGTGCATCAACTCGTGTACCTGAACATCACCCTTGGAAAGGTGCTACTGGCGTACAGGAATCATTCAACGTAGCAAAAGGTAATACAAACTAATGGAAGTTAAACTATCACCAATATTAAAAGAAGAAGACTTAGTAGAATTTGATTTGTTTACTAAAAAGTCTACTATGGTTGATACGTTGGTTGATTTAAAGAATTTAGAAGCAAGTGCAAACTTAATAAATTTTGTTATAAGGAAACAAGAGTGGCGTGGGTACCAATACAATAGAGGATTACAAATTGGATATGGTACAAAACAAAAAGTTGATGATATAGGATTAATTGAATCAGAAGCGTTTAACTTTTGGATAGATGGCTTTAAAGCAACAGAACGTAGGTTTAAAGGTATACTGGGTAATGTTTCACAATTAACGCAAACACAATATGATGCGTTACTAAGTGTATATTATCATACAGGAGATATTTTTAATATAGGAAGTGCTACTAGAACATTTAAAGTACAACAGTACATTGAAAACAAACAATGGCAATATTATGCCTCTGCTCTTATACTGAGTGGGTTTCAAAGAAACATAAGGCAGGGCGAAGCAAAGATAATGATGCTCGCAGACTACGGAAGAACAAAAGATCGTAGCGTAATTAAATCAGAAGGACTACAGCGTATCAGACAATTATACCCTAGAAGGTTTGATACTCCTCGTGCCAAGGAACAAGCAGAGTATGTTTACTATGCAGAAACTAAAAGATTCCTACCAAAAATGACACAAACAAGAATGAGGCAAGTTGTAGCACTATACAAAGAAAGCTCAACAACTTAAACTTAGACATAATTCGCCGAAATAGGAGGTTTTTTCGGCATAAATATTAGTATGAGTAAAATGTACGGATATAGCACTATTGGTCAGCAAATCACTCCAAAACAACTATCAGGTTTGGAATTAGCAAGGCGTGATTTAGAGAATCATTTTCAAATACGCAAAGGTGAGAAGTGGACCAATCCAAATTTTGGTAGTATGCTACCATTCTATGTACACGAACCACTTGACAATGTTACCACTGACTTGGTTAAGCAGGATGTACTAGATGTAATCAGCTATGATCCACGCTTTAGTGTTGAAAAAAATACTATAGTAGTAAGCGTAGACGAATCTATGATTGAGGTAAATGCGGAACTAGTATACCTCCCAACTACTACACGTACAGCATTAGAATTAAAATTTGATAGAGAATTTGAGGATCAATAATGGCACAGGCACAACGACAAACCAAACTGTTTGCGGCTGAAGATTATACAGCAGTATACGAATCATACTTAAATGCAAACTTACAAGCATACGATTACGATACAATTCGTGAAAGTATGGTGGATTATATTAGACAAAACTATCCGGAAAGTTATACAGACTGGGTAGAGAGTGCAGAATTTGTTTCGCTTCTGGACGTTGTCGCACGTTTTGGACACGCCCTTGCTTTCCGTGTAGATCTTAATGCTCGTAACAACTTTATTAGTACAGCAGAGCGTACAGACTCTGTATACAAACTTGCTAACTTTATAGGATATACTCCTAGGAGAAATACAACATCATCTGGTTTAGTAAAAGTTATATCAGTAAAAACTAATGAAGATGTTATTGGTAATAGTGGTACAACATTATCCGGACAGGAGTTTCAATTTGAGAACTCAACAAGTGCAGATAATTTAGATAACTTTATTAATATTATGAATGCAATATTTGCAACAACAAATCCTTTTGGATCACCTCGTAAACAAGTTACAGTTGACAATATAATAAATCAATTTTACGAACTGAACAACGAAGCAAATCAGATTGCATTTAACTTTAATGGTGTTGCACAGGGCAACAGTACAATATTCAACGCATATAGTATTGACTATAATTTAGATACAAAAATATATTTTGAGAAGAGTCCTAACCCACAGGCGGCATTTAGTGTGCTTTACAAAAATGATGGACAGGGTGTTTTAAGTAATAATACTGGATTCTTTTTTGGATTAAAAGAAGGTAACTTAGATTTTCAAGACTTCAATATTTCAGATGCAGTAAGTGGTATGACATTAGATGTAGATTCGGAAAATGTTAACAACTCAGATGTTTGGGTTCAAACAATCAGTAATGATGGTACAGTTCTTAAGTCCTGGACAAAAGTAAATGAAGTGTTTGGAACAAATGTTATATACAACAAACTTGACCAAGGCACAAGAGATATTTTTTCTGTTAAGTCATTAGTTAATAATAAAATAAGCATACAGTTTGCTGATAGTACATTTGGTAACTTACCAGATGGTATAATGAGAGTTTGGTTTAGATCAAGTTTAGACTCAACATATAGTTTACGTCCTGATGATATTGGACTTAAAAGAATTAATATGACATACAAAGGTGCTGACAACAACACATACACAGCAACGTTTACAGTACAACTAAAGTCAACAATAAACACAGCGAGCAGTTCAGAATCATTAGACGATATTAGAACATCTGCTCCACAGAGTTATGCAAGTCAAAATAGAATGATTACAGCATCAGACTATAATGGACTACTTACAACTACTAGTGATAATATGAGAAAAATAAAAGCTGTGAATAGAACACACAGCGGATTTAGTCGTTATGTAGATATGAAAGACCCAACCGGTGCTTATAGTAACTTAAGATTATTTGCAACTGATGGCAAACTTACTAAAAAAGAAACAAGCAAAACTACTATTGCAAGTGATGTAAGTGCGGCCACAGTATTTGAAAAATATATTAGAAAATTTGTTAGTGATGATGAGATGATTAATCTGTACTACAACAAATTTGCGGCCACGTTTACAGCATTAAAACCAACTTATTCAGTCAATGCATTTACGTGGAACCAAACTTCACAGTATCCGTTAACAGGATATTTCCTAAACAGTAACATAATTTATGGAGTTGGTTCTTCTCAATCAACATATCTAAGTTTAATAAGACAAGGTGCTCTACTAAAGTTCTCAAATGGTGGAACTGAGTATTGGGCACAAGTAAAAAGAATTTATAACAATGGACTTGGTGTTGACAATAGCAGTGGTAACCCTACAGGTATTACACCTGATGATCAGGGTGCCGTCGGACTAGATATTGCAATACCAAACGGTTCAACATTGGAAATGATATTTCCAGCTATTACAAGACAGTTCACAGCGGCAGAACGTTCAAACGTTGTTGCATTTATTAATGCTAAACAAACATTTGCATTAAAATATGATTACATAAATGGTGCTTGGGAAATTATTGAGCGTAATCCTACACCAACATCAAGTGGTACTGCACAGCCAGGACAATTTGATTCATCATCATTAACAGCAGGACAGGACAATAATTGGCTAATACACATTACATATAACAGTAGTGATAACTTAGACAAGTGGACAATAGTACAACGTATTGTACGCTATGAATTAGAAACAGATCAAATTGAATTTAGTAATATTACAAATGAGTTTTTTATGGACGGAGAGTCACGTAAAAAGAAACGTGATAGCGTACTATTAACTGACGTTGCTACGTCAGGTTTTCCTAGTGCCAACTTTTATATTTGGGGATATGAATTTAAAGCCAATGGAGATAAGTCAGGAATATATGATCCTAGTAAAGTTATACTAGCAACAGTAGATGCAAATTCAAATGATAGACCAGATCATCCAACAGCGTTTACAGATATTGTTCCGGCGGCTCATGCTAAAGTTAACGGTGCAACTACAAGTTCAACTGCATTGGTTGTTGATGCTAATTATGATACAATACAAGTGGGTATGACAGTAATAGGTGATGGAATCGTCGGAGACGTTACAGTAGCAACAGTTACAAATCAACAGACTTTAGTATTAAGTTCAGCACAAACACTTGCTGATAATACTAATTTAACATTTCAGTTTGTAGAAAAAACAAGTTTAAGATTAGAATGGACACACGTTCCTGATACCAACGAACTTATTGATCCTAGTTTTACAAACATAATTGATGTGTTTACATTATCAAGAACATATGATACAAACTTCCGTGCCTACCTTAAAGATACAACAGGACAAATATTACAACCAGAGCCTGATACAGTAGCAAGTTTAAGATCTAGTTTTGAAGATCAAACAGTACGAAAAGCAATGAGCGATAGTATTGTGTATAGGCCTGCAAAGTATAAAATAATATTTGGACCTAAAGCACCATCAGATCTAAGAGCAAAATTTAGAATTGTAAAAACACCTGGGACTAAGTTTACTGATAATGAAATTAAGAACAGAGTTGTAAACATGATTGAGAAGTATTTCGAGCCAACTAACTTTGAGTTTGGTGAGCCGTTTTACTTTACTGAACTGGCGGCTTTTATACACAAAGAACTATCAGGTATTATAAGCAGTTTTGTTATTGTACCTTTAGGAAGTGGAACAACATTTGGTGACTTATTCCAGATTACACCACCTAAAGATCAGCTACTAATTCCTGACATAAGTATTACAGACATTGACATTATTAAGAATTTAGCACAAGCTAACATTAACTTGGCACAGGGCATATAATGGCAGAAAACTATAAGAGCTCTAAAACTACTGCTCCTAAGAACAAACGCAAAGTTGGTGAATACAAAACAGTAAACATCAACAGTAGTGATTATCTACCTGATGCTTTCCAAACTAGAATCAATAAACAATGGCTTGACGGCACACTAGACCAACTAGTAACCAAAGGACAACTAGAAGATATTGATCACTTCGTTGGTGACAAAACAGGTAGATCAAAAGTACCTGGAGAACAAAAGCATTACTTAAACACGGGTAATTCAAACATACAGTTAGAGCCTGGCATTACAAGTGCTACACGCATAACCTATGATGATGTTGCACAAGGTATTGAACAATACTTTGATGATTATAATTATAACGCCGCCTACGGCACACAAAGTTATTCTTACCAACCACCTATTGATGTTGATAAGTTTTTAAATTTTAGCAGTTACTATTGGGTTCCTAATTTACCAGTATACGAAAGTGATAATACTAACGGTACAGGTACATACGTGGTGGATCCAGCAACTGATATATCAGGTAAAGTACAGCACACATTCAAAGATGATAACAATGAGTTTCGTTTAGAAAACGGAATGCGTATTAAGTTAGAACTAGGATATGGTTCTGAGAATAATAAAATATATCTTGTTACGGGTGTTGGTAAAGAAATAAACTTCCGTCTATACTCTGACATTAGGAACGGTGTTGGTTATAATGTATGGACAGATGAAAGCAGATACTCAAACAAAACAAAAGGCTATTGGGATAGCATAGACGTACTGAATATTACATACAATAATAATGGCACAAACGACTCACGTAGTACAGATCCATTTACTATTATTACAGATTATAATACTGACTTAGCAAATACAGGAACTAATACTGCACCTGCGTTATGGTTTTATACAGATAACAATCGTAAACAGTACTTGTCAGATGGTATGGTTATTAAGTTTGATACAGCATGGCCTGCCTTGCACCCATCTACTGCTAACTTTGTAAAAGCAAAAGAAATTTATTGGGTTACAGTAAACTCATCTGGAGTAACGCTTACTGCAATCGTAGAAGCAGTACAATCTGGCAATACAATAACACAGTCTATTCCAAGTGGAATAACAACAGCCCAAAAAGAAAAAGCACAAAGTTATCTTCCACACTCATGGGATAGCAATACCAATTGGGACACGCATTTTACACCTACAAGTTTAAAAGATTATTTTATGATTGATAGAGATGATAAAATTGCAACAGCGTGGAGTAGATCAAACTATTGGGTACATAGAGACACAGTTTTTAAACTTGCAAGTATGAATCCATTAATGGATGCTGGTTTGTTTACAACTGATGAAGCACAAGCCAAACGTCCTATTATTGAATTTGCAGGTGGTATGCATCTAGTAGAACACGGAAATAATTTACAGGCACAGGATTGGGCAGGACCAGTTGATTTTATTCTATACACAGATGCACAGAAAACTCTAGTACAAAATGGTAACACATATATTGTACAGAACACAAATGTAATTTATAAAAGAGATAGCACATTGGGAAGTGATCCTGTATATTATACATTAAGTCAGGGTGATACTTTCCTTTGTAGAAGTGCGTTAGCAGACAACCAAACACACCAAGCGTCTTTAGAAACAAAATTCGTTAGACACGATTTATGGTGCGATGTTCTTGGTGGAAATAATACTAAAATAGGATACACTAAAAAAGGTATCAACAGATGTCCTCTGTATTATCTATATGATGAGGAAGATGTTAGACTTGATGATGAAACAAAGTATCCAGACAGTACACACAAATATGCAATGTCAAGTTCAAATGTAGAAACTGGCGGGTCTAAAATTTTTGCGTATGCAGTAGGCACAGGCACTACTGAAGATACTGAATTAGACATGGTAGTTAGTTTAAAAGACATTGGACCTAAGGCAGAGTACGAATTTGTAAACCACATGCATAATGATACTTTTTCATATAGTTTAGAAACTACATCAAGTGGCTTTGTAGAAACAGATACTATCAAAGGCAATTACAGTTATATGCAATATGGTAGAACAAAAAATGCTTACATACCTAGTGCAATACAGCGTGGTGCAAAAGAACACATTCAGCACATTGTAACGGACGGAAGCCAAGCACAGGAAATATCTGTTGGACATTCTGCTTGGAGGTCATCTCGCAAGTTTTTTGTATATAGAAACGGAGCATCAAATACATTTACACTAAGTGAACAATTTGCAAGTGGTGTTTTAAACCACAAAAAAGAACAGCAACCCACTATTATAGTGAGGGGTGGTGAGCAATATACTTTTATTGACTTAACTGGTAACTTAGGATTTTATACTGGTACAGGATCTGCATATACTACAAACGTAACTACAAGTGGCAATCAAACTACTATAACGATGCCGTCTGTAGGATACCTTCAGTATGGGATAAGCAATACAAATACAGGTACAATAGTAATACTCGCAAGTGATGATTACTTATATCACGACTTACTAATTGACGGTGTACGTATTAGATCAGATCAGTATACAATGAATGCTAATACAATTAGTGTACCAGCAAGCCTTGTAAACACAGGAAGCATTATAGATCTTGAATACAGAGATGTTGATGCAACTAACGATACATCAGTATATTCTGTACCAGAAGTGCATAGTCATAACGCAACTAATGAACCAATTAAAAAGTTTACTATAAGTGAAACGTTTCAACATTGGAACGATATAATTTATAAAACTCCTGGATTGGGTGGACAAAGTTTTGGTATTAATAACAGGCATAGTTCTGCTAAATTACCTGGAATTGGTGGCACAATATTCATGTATGATGATATTAGTATTATGCATGATTATACTTACGCTGATACATCATATGATGTTAGAGATGCACTAGCAACACAAGCACGTGACTTTGATGGATTTAGAAAACGTTTCAAGGCACAAGTATTAAGATTATACAGAGCAAATACATATACAGCAACTAAAGACATTGTACGTGATGCATTGAAAGCAATAACAGAAACACGTAGAGGAACTGACTTACATAGCGATAGTAACATGGTTTACTTCCAAGATGGTAGGGAGTTTAAATTTGAATTAACTTCTAGCCAAGTTAAAATTGTACCTAGTGTTTCGTTTGATACAGATTTTAATACAATGGATCATGCTTATGTTTATCTCTCAGAGAACAATGGTAATAACCAATACTATGAACGCTTACTTGTAAAGGGTGTTGATTATACAACTTCAGGTAGTGTTATTACGTTAACACAAACCGCTACAGCCGTTAGTGCAACTGATCCTGCTTTTGTTACATTACAATTTATTGAAAGATCAGAAAAGAGTTATGTACCAGCA
>MDTG01346451.1_pt1 | contig 14118 bp, 22 predicted proteins | sample 811421 | NCBI WGS metagenome assembly MDTG01 (sample SAMN05326645, study PRJNA326480) | marine metagenome | isolation source: seawater | place: Pacific Ocean: South East | collected 2011 | reverse complement strand
TTTGAACAAAACTGTAAAGGTTACCAAAGGCGATCATACAGGCAAAACGGGTGTTGTAACCGAAATTATGAGAGCCTGGGTGTATCTAAAAATAGACGAGAACCCTCGTCTTGCAGTTAGACCTATGAACTTAGAAGTTATCGGCGATGAGGATGGCGCCCCGCCACAAAACAATGATGAAAAGGAAGCGGTAGAGAAGTTAAATGCTCTAATCGAAGAGGTAGATAACTCGACCGCACCTAAAGAAAGTGACCTTGAAGAAATCGGACTAGAACCGTCAGACGACCCTCAAGACCACTCCAATTTCATTATTTCTGGTGGCAAGCATGCAGGTAAAACACTACATAGCCTATATCACGAAAGTGGTATTGGTTCAAAGACTGTAAAGTGGTTTGCTAGATCTGGTTCTAACGAAGAACTAAAGAATGCAGCGCAAGGATATCTAGAATCTATCGGAGAGGGTTGGCTTGAGTGAGGTCGAAGCAGAAATTAGGCTAGTAAACGAAGAAGGATTTCACAAGACCATTCTTGAGAAAACCGCTTTTGAATCACAAGCAGAACTTGTTGCTTTGGTTAAAGCGTTCGAAGAAGGCAGAAGATTCGCAATCGGCGTAAAGTCGGGCGGGGTTAGTGCCAGTAAAGCCTTTGAACAAGGCGTGTTAGTCGGTCAAGAGGTTTACGGACAGGGCTTCTTACTAGGCTACAACAATCCAACAGGCAAGATCGCAGTGGTGAGATAGTGGCTTTCAATACTAGCGAACATGGTAAGTGGGAAATGACCGATATTTCCCCTTCCAAGCTAAAAAAGTGGATGACTTGCCCTAAGCAGTTTGAGTATCAATATATCGTTCGTGCGCCTAGTCATGCAGGTCTTGCTATGCTACAAGGTTCTTCGTTACACGATGTAACACTTGAAGAGTTTCTTCAAGGTGGAGAGCAAAATGTCGAGGCTTTGTTAGAGTTAATGGAGTTAGATTTGCGCGAAAGAATCTCTAATAGTGATCCTAGAGACTATAAGACTGGTAGAAAGGTAGATATTCTAGAAATAGAAAACTGTATAGACCAACTTAAAGTATGGGGTAAAGGACTTTTAGATGCTTTGAATAACGGCGAAGATTCTTACGGTAACGATTTATCTTTGCGTAAGATTATTCAAACTGAAATAGAAAAAGCGCCGTTAGAAATAACGCTTCCTAAAACTGGTGCTACTATTCGTATTAGAGGCTTTATTGATTATATTGATGAAGAAGGAACACCTGGAGACTTGAAGTTAGCAAGCAATTACTACAAAGCAGTTTGGACTGTTGCTAGAGCCATGACAGAAGTTCAAGCAGTTATGTATCGTATGCTTATGGGAGGCCCTGGGCCATTCGAATATCTCATTGTCGATAAGAAAGCAAATAAACAAAGACAGGCTTTCGCCCCGACAGTTAGAAAGGTTAGATTTGATGTAAGTCAGCGTGATATTGATCGTGTTATTGATACTTTAGATGCGTTTGTAAGTCAAACTGACTTGATGAATGGTTACGAAAACGGCTACTTCCCACCAATACCAGAATATGCAGGAGAAACCAAAGCAGATGCAGGTAAAACGGAAAGAAACTTTTGTGGTAAACTTTGCTCCTTCAAAGAAATATGCTACAAAGAGAACTTTGCACCACCTGAAAAGCCAGCGCCTATCGGTGACTCCTTAAGAGATAAACTATGAGGTATGTGAATGACTGCTAGAAGCCATGTAGAGAAACTCCAAAAGGATGATGACTTTGTTTCTTCGCTAAAAAAGAAACTAAGACATGTTCAGCGTGAGGTTCTCAAAACTCCTTGTTGGGAGTGGCAGGGTGGTAAGGATAAAGCAGGTTACGGTAGGATCCATGTTAAGCGCCATTGTGAGAGGAAAACAGGGCGAAATTTCTTTGCTCACAGGATAGTTTACATGGTTTTTACTGGTGCTTATATCGAACCGGAAGAGTATATTCTTCACCAATGTCACAACCGTCTATGTTGTAATCCTAATCATTTTCATTTGGGAGACCATCAAGAAAACATGGATGACTTGCATAACTCTGGTAGAGTCGCTGGTGAAAATAACTCTAATTCCAAACTAAAAGAAGACGAAGTATGGGAAATACTTGAGTTATATTATGAAGACGAATGGACAGTAAAAGAACTCTTAGAAGAGTTCAAAGTAGGTAGAGGAACTGTCACAGATATTGTCTATGGTAGAACATGGAAACCAGTTTATGAAGAATATATGGGGGAATGAATATGGGTAAATGGATTGTAGAAGTTCAAGGTAACGACGGTTGGTGGAAGACATTTAGTTACGCTAACGACGAAGAAGAAGCAAGAGACAAGGCTGCAAAAGCCATTCTTAATGCTAAACTTATTTATATGGTTAGAGTTAGGAGGAATACGAAATGATCAGAGACCCGTTTGGCGGTTGGGACTGGGATGGCATTAAACAACTAACATTTACTATTGGCTTTTTGCTAGCCATAGTTTCATTATTTTCATCACTAGGAGGCGATAATTGGTACGGCCCTTATCAATGGGCATGGGGTGTTATTACAGATAATGCTGAAATAAGTATCATAATTGCTATGGTTGGTTTAATGGCACTTTGGTGGCATGAGCAATTTAGTGGTGGCTACTATTAAGGAGTGTAAAAACATGAAGAAAGAATATAAAATTGTAACTCATGGAAACATAGAGTTGTTAGAAGAAAGAATAAACGAAGCATTGACACACGGTTGGAACATCTTAGGATATCCACAGTATGCTGATGGTCGATGGATTCAAGCCATCACTAGAACTACGGAGTGATTTGATGTATTTCCTATATGTTTCTAAGCCAGAAAACAAAGAATACGACTTCGATACTATTCTTAACTACTGTAGTTTGTCTTTGGAAGAAATAGATTGGGAAATAGATGAGATTTATGCTGATGGTTGGACTAACATACCTAATGGTATTGAGGACTTAATTAACGATGCTAAGGCTAATGTTAAGAAGTTAAAGGGCATCACTTTGTATTCGTTAGAGGAAATTAGTCTAGCTAACTTAAAAGAGTTACATGGACTTTGCCCCGTATACTGTGTCCTAACTCCCTGGTTGTTGCCTAGTAAGACAAATGCTACAGCTTTGGCAGCAGTTAAGGTAGCAAAAGCATACTATAAGTCTCTTACATCACTAAAGATAAGACATGGTGTTAAGGTTTCTAATAAGAGATCTGGTGCTGCACCGTTTGGATATAAGCATGATGAAACTGGAAATCTAGTTCCTAATGAAGATTATAATACACTAGTAGAAATAGTTAGACTAGGAGATGCAGGAGTTTCTGTATCAGAGATAGCGAAGAAGGCAGTCATGTCTCCCGCTAAGATTTATGGCATTCTAAAAACTGCTAAAGGTCGTGGTTCTTAATGTCGATAAAATTAACAGAGAGTGATTTGAAAGAGATAGAATGGTGGGCTAGACATTACAAAGATGGTGTTGCTTATCTAACTCTTAGAATGACTCAATACTTTGAAATGAAAGACGCTGGAGATAAAAAGGGGACAGAGCAACTAGAAGGCATACTTCGTGCATCTCTACCTGCTTATTCGGAGTTGGTGAATAATGAAACTAAGTAGTAAAGATCAAGAAATAGTTAATTCCTGGTTTAGACACTATGTAGATAGAGGCCATAAAACGGTAATGAATGCTGTTAGATTAAGTGCAGAACATACCGACGAGCATAGAAAAGCCATTTTTGAAGTATGTAACTACTTACTAAAAGAGGGCATTCCATTTTGGACAGAAGTGCGTTTGAACTGTGGGTGTATTCCCGATATCGTTTGCCCAACGCACATTAAACCGATAATAGAAGTCCTATGTAGTGAAACCCCGCAAATGTTCGAAGAGTTAAAACTCCCTAAATATCCTGTGGAGTTACAAAAGTCCTTTATCTTCGTAAATGCTAAAGTCCCGTTTGAGGAGAGGTTCATATGGTGACGGAGAGACCCCGTGGTGGAAGTGAAAGTAAAGACAGAAGTGCCTCGTTTGATTTCAAAAGCATTTTTAGTGGTGGCAAAATAGGGCTAGAACTATCCCTAAGTGCCCAGGATAGAGAACTGATCGGCAACCATCTAAATCAACTTCAAGAGAAAATCGAAGAAACTTCTTCAAAAGTCGATTACAGATGGAAGGTGACTCAACTATTAATGGGGATAGCCATCGTTTTAGGTGCGACAGGACAGGTAGTTTCTTGGGTGATTTGATGAAAATGCCTCTAAGGGTCGATAAAAACCACTGCACTATATGTGGTAAAAGGGGCGATTTAGAACTACACCACATCTCACAAGAGCCGGAGTTGCTCATACCGCTTTGTAAACCGTGCCACTACAAAGTTCACCACCAGAAAGGATACTATGATCATCTTCAACCGGAGATGAGTAGAAGTAATGTTAAAGAGGCTAGAACTGCCGCTATGAAGAAAGCTATTCAAAATATTCTAGATAGACACATGGAGGACACTATATGATTGAAGAACTGTTAGAGTTTTGCGGGGTTTGTTGTATATTGCTTGTTCTTCTAAGCATATTGGTCTGCCTTTTCGCATACCTTTACGATTGGCTATATGATGAATGATTGGCGCCCCTGCCAGGATTTGAACCTGGGTTATTGGCTCCGCAAGCCAAAGTGATATCCAAACTACACTACAGGGGCAGTTATGGCTCAAACCATGTCTTCTGCCGCTAGAGTCATTAGTTCCTGCATAGCAATTTTCTTCTTACCATTAGCGAAGTCACACCAAACATCACTATCTCCACAATGGATAACTTGTCCACCTTTTGCGGTTGCTGTTTTACCCGCTTTTGTTTTGTATTTGACGGTATCTCCGGTTGTTCCCATTAGTTTCAACTTGTAGATACTATTACCTGTTGCCGATTTAATGCCCTTCTTCTTTGAGCCGTTGCCATACCAGAATCTACTTAGTAATTCTTTTCTTTTAACTGAGGTTTTACCAAGTATTTCTGCGCTTGGGCTTCCCTTTTCAAACTTAATGACTTGATCGAGTCCTGTCTTTGCCATGATTCTACTTCCTTCTTTCGGTATTAGAAGATTCCGTCAAGCGAAATCCCTAGAGTTTGTGGGCTATTTGGTTTAAGATCTCCGACATTGGCTCTTACAAGATGCCTATGTGCAGCGGCCGCTATATTTTTTAGTGTAACTTCTTGGACTGTGCTAAACTGAACTTTGTTTCTCAATGCATTATTTACTTGAGAAATTATTAGGTTCAATTCTTCTCTAGAAGCATTAGGAGAAACATAATAACTATCGGTTTTATTTAACTTATTACTAGGAGTTAGTATTACTACTATACCATTAACAGTAACTATATCATCTACCATTCTATCAAATTGTTCTTGATCCATTTTAACTGGGGAAGCCGAAGCTTGATTACTCATAATTAAATCGTTAGCCTCTGCCATAATTAATTCGGTTGGTGGCCCGCTATTTTTGATTGCCAAATAAGCGACTGCGCCACCCGCTACGATTAGCATGTTTCTTTGTTGTCTATTCACTTGAACACCGCCATAGCCGCAGACTTGTTAGATCCACTGAAGTTGATAGGCGTTCCACTACCTAGTTTGTAAACACCGTATGCAATCAATCCGCCTACAAGTAAAGTAGTTAGCGGTGTGACGACTAAAGCAGTTTTACTTTCTCTAATTAGTCTACCGTCTACCATGAAGTCTTCTACAGCTTTGAGGTGAACGCTCTCTTGAACCTTACTTACTCGTCTCACATCTTCTTTTGCCAACTCAATATCCTTTCTAGCCGACCCTTTAGCATATTCCCAGTCGCCCTGACTAGAATCAGACCATCTCGTAGTAGTTCCTTTGATATTCTTTCGACCTATTTCATCAGTAATGTATCTTCTAACCTGTTCATAATTGCCAACATTATAGTTTCCATCAACCTTTTGTTTGATTTCTCTTATTTTCTCACCGTATAAGTTTAAGTTAGTGCTATCGCCATCATTAAGTTGAACTAGGATATCTTGTATTTGTTTATGTAACTCGTCTAAAAGCAGTCTCTTTCCCTCTAGTTTGCCCAATCTAGCCTCTGCCTGGGCCAACCTATCATTAGCATTCTTAACTTCATTTACCGAGTAATCATGCCAAGTCTTAACTTTATTTTGTAAGTCTGCAGTGTCACCATAAGGTTTGGTAAATCTTCTATTATAACCATCGTTGATAGAGTCTCTAATACTACCTAAATTAACTGTGTTGAACTTACTAGTCGATCTGGCTTTCATCTGGTTTGCTCTACGCTGGTAACCTGCAAGGATAGAGTGTTGCTGGCTTGTAGAGTTACCAAATACTGCCATTTAATCACACTCTCTTTCTTACATAATTTGCTGCGAGTAGACCTAATGCATGAGTTCCAACTGTTAATGTTTTAAACTTCCAACCGTCAAAAGGCATTAATCCCTTTCCAAGACCCAATACAGGATGAAGATAACCAAAGAAACCGGCTGCTGCTAAACTTTTAGCGATAGGCGCGCTAAAATCTAACATATCTTGAGTTTGACTAGTTGCACGGCTATGTGCCAATAAACCTGCACCATATAGTGTTGAGCCGATTATAAAACTGCCAAACCCTACTAACTTGAGTGCTTGAGTTGCTTTAGGGAAAAGCGCATCATCTGCAACCCATAAAGGGTTAAATGGTGATTCTGCTTTAATGAATTTAGGAGTTCCGTGAATGCCACTCACTTCAGGCATAGGTGGGGTGAACTGTGCAGAGGTTTGTGCGTTACTTCTAGTACGAGTTCTAACTCGTTCTCTAATAGTAGGCTCTTCAATCATAGGGGGTTCTTCATAGTGTGAGTTACCTAGTCCTCCGTCAGCTGGAGGGCTTCGACTCATCCAACCGGATAAATCAAAGGGTTCATCGCCGTAGTCGTCGTCTTCGTCGTGCATTCCTGCGAACATATGTGGTTGCATCTTTATTCCTCACGAAGTTAATTGGGCGAACAATAGGTAGCCCACACCTGCAAATAGCATTGTATTCTGTATAACTGGAATTGGTCGGTTGTATACCTTCTTAGCGGTCTTTGCTACTGTTCTAGCCCCTGGGAAGTCAAGACCTGCATAAATCATACCTAGAGATAACGCAACTCCAAGTGACATACCTGCACCAGTTCCTAGAACACCCAAGTTATTGACACCGTGGACTCCGGCCATGTGAGCGCCAACATTCTTACGAGAAGAAACAGGATTTAGAAACTCTTTTCCAGAAATATTTTGCATCAGTTCATTACCGCCAAAATAGGGTGGCATTGATCCGTTACCAAGCCCACTTATATGTCGGGCTATCACATTTTGTTGATTACGACTCGCTACCATTATGTCACCCGACGCATTACCTTTCTTTAACGATTTCTTTTCAGAAACTATCTCCTCTTTTATTATCTGCACGCTTAGAGACACTAAAAGCGGCCATTCCTAGAACTCCGATAACACCTAGGCTACCTAGAACAAGAGCCGTTTCTTTTTCTCCCTGTCTACTTCCTGTTGCTGGTTTAGCCTCCTTTAGTCTCGTAGTATAGAAACTATCAGTTTTCTTTGAAGCAGACTCACCAAGAACCCTATCTCTACTAACTAGATTCTTTGTATGAAGTAATTCTCTCATAACAAACTTGGTATGCCACTTGCTACCGTCACTATAGTAAGATAAGAAACTTCTAGCCGGTGTTAAGTTCGCATTAAATGGGAATCCTCTACCTCTGTCTAATTGCCAAGTCATAACTTGTTGCCCACCTACTACTTGAGGTGTGCTTTGAATCTTCATGTCTGGTAACTGTGGCGAGGATAACTCAGGCGGGGCAATCCCTCCAGTTGTCTTTAGGGCTTTCAAGAAGTCACCATATACCTTTTGAGAGTCTTCTTTGTCGTTGATCGGGGCTTCAAACATAAGTTCTGGTTTAGTTGTCGGCCACTTGGCTGCTGTGAAAATCGCTTTTACTCTATTTTTAGCAGCACTTGAGAAAGATTTCCCTAGTCTTTCGGCCGAATTTCCAGACAAAACATATCCTGGGCCGTGCGTTAGCAAGTAAGGGCTTGTTAATGCTGCCTGTATAACTGCCATATCCTCATTAATTTCCTTAGTTATAGTATCCCATCTAGATTTAGTTATATTACTAACTTTCCTATATCTACTACCCTCCATAGTCTTACTAGGGAGTTTCTTATTGATGTAGGCAACTATCACATTATCTTGTCTATCTAATGACATTCTCTCTAACGCTTCTTCTACCCCTAACGGCAATAAGTAAAACTTAGATAAACTTACAGGGAAACAATTAACCATTTGCTGCGAAGTTCCTCCATAGAGTAAATGATTCAGTTCCTTAGGAGGGTTTCCAGCCAAGATTGCTTCAAGCCTTACTTTGGGGTCGTCAGAAGTGAAATTAAGCAATTTAGTTTGGGTGAAGTTTCGCTGCCCTTTAGGTTGCCTTCCACTTCTAAAAGCATTATACCAAGCGGTGTTGTTTCTAAGATCTATGTCCGACCAAACCCAATCAGTTTCTATGATGTTTACAAAGAATCGGGAACTCTTATTACCAATTAACTTCCACTTCTCTGCTTTGGAATTTAATTTAGATGTTGCGTGGTTCACATTGATACTAGAATCGAGAACTGGGTTGTCATTAGGTCTTAACTCATCGACATATGGATAACTCTTTCTGACTACTGCCATAGCATCAGAAGCATTTGACTTAATCCTAGCGACCACTATGCCTCGACGGTAGGGTGCGCCAGTTAGCGGATTCACTTCAACAAGGTGTATTTCCGTTATACCCTCACTAATAGGCATCGCTGCCAAGCGATATCTAGCCGCATTACTCCAATAAGCCAAAGGCCCACCTTGTCCAGCAATTGATTTCATGTTATAAATTAGGTAAGGGCCTAAAAGTAACCCACTACTATGAATGTAATCTACACCCATTTTAGTAAACCCTTTTCTTCTAAGTTGCTTTTCCAATGTATTAACTGGTGTTGCTTTAAAATACGAATTCAAATCTGACATAGCATGAGTAACATTCCAACCAGTAGGATTTGTTGAACTATTAGCTGTTGCTAAGGTTTTAGGTAGAACTCTTGCTTTAGCAATCTCCAATAGTTGCTCAGGCATTGGGGCTTCTAGTTTCATCATAGATTGTAGAGACAGTTGTATTATCCTTGCATTATTGGCGGCAATTTTTTGATTGCTTTCATCATACTTGATCAAGGCAGTAACAATTACCATTATATTTTCTCTGCTTAACTGTTGAGGAGGTGCAGGATTTTTGTAATCATTTATCAAAGTCGCTATGCTTGCTGCTTGTTCAGTCCCACTCTTAATTCCTTTATTGTTACCTGTAGGGTAATAGAGATGTTCTTTTATCATATCTTCAAAGGGAGACATGCCATAATGAGTTAAGAAGAAGTGTTCTGCTGAGTAAAACTTTTTGTCTACCAACTTCTTAGCAGAATCACGACTAATTAGAATGCTTTTATTTGCAGCAAACAATTCTACTATTTGTTGTCTAATGCCTTCAACTGGCATTACAGGGTACGAATTAACGCCGTTTGCACCACTGTATCTGACGCTCATCTACAATCCCCTCATTGAGAGGGGAGTTGTTGGTTATACATAGGCATTTGGCCTTGCATTGGCATCTGTGGTTGTGCAGGAGGCAACCCTAAAGAGCCTCTTATCAAACTAGAGCCGAAACTGCCCAATGCTCCACCAAGCCCTTGTCTTTGTGGCATTTGACCTTGCATACCCATCACTTGTTGTTGATACATTTGTTGTTGCATCATCTGTTGTTGTTGGTTCTGCATCATCATCTGTTGTTGATTATGTCCATTCATCAAGCTCATGGCTTGCATATCTTGTTGATTAACTTCGGTTTGCATTTGTTGTAGCGGAACAACCTTACCGATTTGGAGATCAAGGTTTTCTTGGGTGATAGAAGACCAGGGTGTTGCCTTCTCTGCATTAACTGTTGCAGAAATTGCGCCGGAGTTAAACCACTCATAAATTTCCTTACGAACAACAAGTGCGATAAGTGCTGCAAACTCTTTCATAAAGTTAGGGTAGTGAAGGAAGAAAAGGCTAACCTCGTTAGGATGTGCAGCCATCAAGTGATAAAACATTTGCACTTGGTCTTCGTTTTTCATACCGCCTGTCATCTGATCGACTTGCGCTCTAGCCATATCGGTTAGTCCTGATTGATTTGCAGCATTGGCGAATAGTGCCATTTGATCTTGCGAAATGCCTCCGCCGATTCCTGGCGGCGTCAAAGCCGCAGCGTTTCCATTGTTATTTCCGAATAGTCCCATTGTTCTTCCCCACTTAGTTTGCCCTTTTATTACTGTTGCTTACCCATTTGCTCAATTACTTGATGGTAATTAGCCATGTCCATGTTCTTTAAAACAGTTCCCGTAGGAGCTGTTGCTTGTAAAACACGGTTGTCAAAAACTATCATTGTGATATCGTTTTCGCCAGTTATAGGATTTTTATAGTGAACAATCGGTATGCCATCCTTTTGAGCCTCAATGAAAGCAGGCGTCCACTTAACAATAAGTGGGTGTTCTTCTTCCTTAGGGCCTCTCTTGACTGGGACAAACGCTACTCCTTTCTTCTTTAGTCTAGTAAAGAAGTTCGGGTCAGCATCCGATTCTTCAAGTTCTATCCACTCCAATAACTTATGATATAACATAAGATGTTGTGGACAATAAGTTCCGTTTAGTTGTCGTCCCTTTCCTGGTAATACTCCACTCCATGCACGGAATCTTCTAACTTGCATAGTTTGGGGGTCACGGAAATACTGGTCGAATAAGTCGCCATAATCACAATTAGTGCAATTACTACCATCTACAACACATTGATTTGGTTTAGTGTGCATATACTTACCGCCAATCCAATACTTGCGCGGTGACCAGAAGGGTCTCTTCATTGGCTTCAATGCTTTCAAAGCACGCTTGATGTTCTGTCTTCTTTGCTTTATCGGATTAGGATGGTCGCTTAAATTAAAATCTATTTGAACTGCAACATCGTCATAACCGCCTTCTTTATACTGCGGCATTTGCTTCATTAATTCTAACATTCTTTCATCTTGGTAACTCATATTTCAAACCCCTTTACTATTGCACTTTCTACATTCCAAGAGTATCTTGCGCTAATGGCATCCATTCGAACAGGTATTCCGACTGCGTGTAACTTGTAAAGATCTTCTCTAAAAACATCGAATATCTTGTGTCTGGCAATAAAGCCCTTTTCCCATAGTTCAAATGATTCATCGTCCATCCACTCGTCTGCTTTATTGGCTAAGAGAAGAATGCGCTTCGGTGCGTATTTCTTTGCTCGGAGTCTTGCTCGCAGAGACAACCCTCTTGGAATGGTATGTTGGGTAAAACTCTGCACAAGATACCCCAAAGCGGTTTGGTTAGAAACATCTTTACTGTTCTTAAGGTGTCTATGATCCACAACTATTACCACCGTTCCTACTTTTCTCTCTATCATATCTCTTAACCACATACTATGATATTCTATATGACCGCCTATATCTCTACTAACTACTGTTTTTTGTAAACCATCTGACTTGACTCTCTTTGTTGTGGGTGCTGGCATTTTAATAGATCTTCTTATGAGGTTCTTCTTAACATGGTGTGTCCTGTCTTCTTCCCCTAACTCTCTTATTTCTCCTTTAGTAGTTAATTGTTGGTCTAGGGTTGTTTTTCCTGTTTCAGTTGCGCCGTAAACTCCGACTTGTTTGGGGACATATGTTTTTCCATGTATTAGCAATTGCCAGAACCCATGAGCCATCACTATTTCTGCTGTTGCCATTAACTATTACCCCATTATCCATCCTATTATTCCAGAATAGTCAGTCCACTTAACTATACAATAGTCTGCTATTGCGGTTACAGTAATTCCAGAAAGTGTCGATACTGTCCCCCAAAAGTATGCTTTTAGTTTGAAGTATCTATACTCCCATGTGTTACCAATATGCATTGTTTTCATCATTGACTCTTGCTGGTCGTCGTTGATATCTTTAAAAATTAAGCCCATAAACTCCCCTCACGGTGGTATACCCTCGTCATATCCACACTTTTTACAATATCTATAACTTGTCATCCCTAAGTCTCCGCATTTGGGGCACTTTAGGAGTGTGTTGCCAACAAGTGCCTTCACCTTTGACGACACGCTGGCACTCTCCTCCTTTCTTAGTTGTTGCACCACAAGTCAAGCTAACTTTTCTTGTAGTTCTGTAGTCCTCTCTCCCGTCGTTCCTGGGGGTGAAAGATCCAGTCTGTTGTCTGTTGTTGAGGCTGGAATGTTCACCGAAGTTACGGCTGGTTGAGAAATTGTTAGTTTCGGGCCGACTGGAATAGGCCCTATTCGAAAACGGTCAAGACCTAGCCTCTTTGCTATATCCTCTAAAGTCTCTTCTTGTGGTGTAGTTTGATTTACTAAGCCCGCAGTTTTCTGCAATTGCTCTAACTGTTGCCTTAGAATAGCTGCTTCACTATTGTCAATATGTCCATCAGCCATAGCGACATTCATGGTGTTTTGATACTGTGCCATTTGACTTTCTAGTAGTGTTTCCATCTGGCGCTTTTCAATATCAAACTTGATTACTGCCATCTTGTTCTTTTGCTTATTACGCATACGCTTTAGTTCTCTACGGTGTCTAGAGGAGTCCTCAAACATCGTTCTATAGACAAAATAAAGTGAAGCCTGTAGTGAGAATCCCAAGATACCGTAAAACAATGCGGCCTCATAAGGTTCTCCAAACTGACTCCACTCCCACGAAGAGTATAGCATGATTGCTAAAGAGAGGAAAATAGACTGAACCATGAAAGTTCCTAGAAGTCTAGTTTCCTGTTCTTTTTGTATCTGTGCCATGTCTTCACGGCTAAAATTATCTCCTTGCAGCTGATTACTAGAATACATTAAGTCTATCAACGGGTTACTCGGTGGTGGTATTGGCATTTTCTTATTCCTCCTTATTTACTACATATAGGCGCGATCCTTTACTGTTAGAGAAGACCGCCGCGCCCTGCGTATCTTCGACTATAAGCATAAAACTAACTCCGGTATCGTGAAGCACAGAAAGCGCTTCTTGAACTTTAATTTCAATAGTGGAATCCATCTTCACCTATCTCCGCTAACTTCTTTGAAGTAATGATGTTATCAATTCTTAGAACCATCGCCGCGGTCTCAGTTGCAGACTGAATTGCCTGGGATACTACCTTCATCGGCTCAATCACTCCGTCTGTAAGCATGTTAATAACACCGCCGTCATAAACATTCACTCCGATAAAGTGACTTTCTTCACTTCCTGCAGTATGTGCTTGGCGTAGAGCAATCAATGTATCTAGTGGATCTAGACCAGAGTTTTCTGCAAGCGTTGCAGGAATAATCTCTAGTGCATCAGCAAATGCTTCTACTGCCATTTGGCTACGACCACCAACAGTTCTAGCGAACTCCTTCAAGGCTAATGAAAGGTGCATATAAGAACTACCTCCACCGGCTAGAGTCTTTCCGTCTTGTGCTAGAGTTACAACCCCAACTGCATCATCGAATGCTCTACCGATTTCGTCTACTGTATGTTGAGTGGGCGCTCTAAGCAAGACGCTAACTGCTTCACTATTAGGTGTGCCTGTTAGTTTGACTAGTGGTTCTTCATTGACTTGCACTTCTTCTAGTAACTTACAAGTTCCCAGATCTGACTCTACTAAGTCATCTATAGCAGAAATAATTCTAGCACCTGTAGCTTTACTAACTGCTTCAATATCGGACTTTGCTACTCTTCTAGCAGCATAAACACCGTTCTTAGTTAGATACTCTACGACAAGTCTGTCAATGTCTCTAAGACAAAGAACTACATTAGCACCAGAGTCGATAATGCCCTGTGCTATATTTTGTAACTGCGCCTTACGCTTTGAGATGAACTCTTCGACGGCATCGTTGTTGTGAACCTGCACTTGAACTTGTTGAGCAAACTCCGGTAAAGTAATATCTACTTCAATGAGTGCGATCTTCGGGTCTTCTACCACATCGGGCATGTTATG
>MDTG01331794.1_pt1 | contig 14120 bp, 15 predicted proteins | sample 811421 | NCBI WGS metagenome assembly MDTG01 (sample SAMN05326645, study PRJNA326480) | marine metagenome | isolation source: seawater | place: Pacific Ocean: South East | collected 2011 | reverse complement strand
GACCAAACTGCAACAGACTTTATCGTCAATCTCGACTCTTTTAGGATTAATGCCGGAAGTAAAAACGGATACGCTAGATCAAGATTACCTGGTATATCTAAATCTAAGGGACGAACGTTTTGCTCACCTTGTAATGATAGCTTATACTCATTCTCAAACTTCCTGCGTTCGACCGTAATACCTCGAACTCTAAAGAATCGTTCCATTCGGTTACGGTTTTTTTCTGTTTCCCTTAGCGTAGTTTTACCTGAACAATAAAGCGAAGCCAGCAAAACTGCCATTTTTACATCCGCTCGGATATCAACGACATCATGATCTATAGCCTTCTTCGATTCACCCCCCACAGAATAAATAGACTCAGTCTCCGGGTGGGCTTGCATACCCATAGCAGACAAACATTCTAACAGTGGTTCAAACCACTTTGTCTTACAACCTAAATCTACACGATAACGCAAATTTTGCGCCGATAACACAGATAAGAGCATCAAGCCTGTCGCTCCAAATGGCGACAGTTTTATCACCTCATGAAGCTCTTTATAAGAATGTAAACCTTTTCCATCAACGACAAACGAGCTACCATTCTGATCTATCTCAACACCAAGCGACCCAAGTAAACTTACAAAAGGAATACTAGTTGGAGGTACGTTGTTTATTCTGCTCTTACCTTCAGCAAGTGAGGCCATTAAAATAGCTCGCTCTGCCGGTAGCTTTTCTCCCAGGACTGTCAGTTCGCCGTTAACTTTACGCGTCGGCGCAATTATCCTATCCATTTTTCGTAATTTTTCAGAATTTAATTAGTGAATCAATAAATTGTAATCAAGATCGTCGAACCCGATAACCTATTTCATCGAGAAGGACAACAGCATAATCGGCACTTTCCTCAGAATCAAAACCTAATCGCAAAGTTCCTCCTTCTCCTTCCCGGACCTTAAGAACCTCTATGTCATTTATGTTTATGTTGTTCTGCTTCAGAGTCAGAGCAATTTCAGCAATTACACCTGGGCGATCTTCAGCAACCACACGAATTTCATGAAGGGTGTGAAGAAAGCCTTTGGCGTCTTTAGGGATAGAACTGCGGATATCATTGGCATAAGAAAAATCATTTTTTAGACTGCCATCAGATAAGCGGTCCCGGACATCATTTAATGATGCAATATAAAGATCAATCATATTACTGACATAATCAAAATTAGTTCCGTAAATATCGCGCCATACCGGATCGTATTCACTAGAGGCTATTCGAGTCATATCCCTAAACCCACCTGCAGCCAAAGGAAGAAAATGATCTGCCTGCTCATTTAGGCGACCAACCACTTCGACTAGTTTGGTTGCCATCAATTGTGGTAGATGGCTTATAGCAGCAACAGCTTTATCATGAGCTTCCCCATCAAGCTCGAGCACACGCGCACCTATTGACCGAAGCAAACGAACAAATTGACCATAAATTTCCGGGGGCACTAATCGATCTGGTGTCAAAATATATATGGCATTCTGAAAAAGAAATGGATCTGCGGCTGTGATTCCTGAACGTTCAGATCCAGCCATAGGATGACCACCCACAAAATACGTATTTTCTCGAAAAAACTTTTTAGCGCAATTAACTATACTGCGCTTTGTACTTCCTACATCCGTTACAATTGTTCCCGACCCAATTATTGGACTCAATTCTTCAATCAGCTCTAAAATACGTCCGATAGGTGTACACACAAAAATTAGATCGGCATTTTGCACTGCCTCTTTCAGGTCTTCATAAGGCCAACCCTCATCAATTGCACCAGAATCCAAAGCCAAGCGAACGGTTTCAGGCTTACTGACACCAACAATACGACCCTCAAACCCACAGCGCTTAAATGCTAATCCCAAGGAGCCTCCAATTAGACCCACCCCGATTATAACAACACGATTAAAAACGGCTACTCCTCCTCCTCTAAATACACAGCTTCCGAAATTATCCGACGAAAGATCTCTTCTATCGTTTCGTCTCGCATTGGTCCATTATTCGCGTCTTTTAGTTTTTGAATTAGGAATCGTTCACGCTCAACATCTCGAATCGGCCTACCGAACATCTTCTTTATCTGTCCAATTTGAAGGGCACAAGACATACGCTCATTTAGCAACTTGGTTAATTCGAGATCTATCTCATCTATGCGTTGACGCCAATTACTAAGATCCATTTCGGCCATTTAGTCACCTTATACCTATAGAATGGCGTACCGCCTGCATCGTCTGATCAACCAGTGGTCGAAGATTTTGTACACTTTCAGCTAAAACCTTATCTAAGTAATCAACATCACGGCTCAATTCACGATAGCGAATCTGAATAGGCTCAAGCTCAGCCATAACAACCTCAAGGACACATTTTTTTAAATCACCATATCCTTTATCAGAAAAATGTGCTTCTATTTTCTCACGATTCCATCCACTCAGGGCTTCAAAAATACACAGCAGATTATAAACACCTGGACGATCCTTATCGAAAGCAACTTCACCTAAAGAGTCAGTAACTGCTCGCATAATCGTTTTTTTTACTTTATTCGGCTCATCTAATAAATTAATGCTGTGGAACTGACCTTCTCCCGACTTAGACATTTTACACGTTGGGTCGTCAAGTCCCATTATTCGAGCACCCACTTCGCGAATAATGGGTTCAGGCACCGTAAAAACATCTCCAAATTTCCTATTAAAACGCTCAGCTATATCTCGAGTCAATTCTACATGTTGCTTTTGATCTTCCCCGACAGGAACTTCATCAACGCCATAAAGCAAAATGTCGGCGGCCATAAGAGTCGGATACGTAAAGAGGCCTGTGCTAACCCGCTCTCTATGACTTCCAGCCTTATCCTTGAACTGTGTCATTCGCTCCAACCAGCCCACAGGGGTCACACAATTTAAAATCCACGCTAACTCCGTATGTTCGGGTATATGAGATTGAATGAAAATATTAGCTTTTTGGGGATCTAGTCCGCAGGCTATATATAGCCCGATTAGCTCACGAGTCAACATGCGAAGCTCGTTGGGATCATGATCTACAGTGATCGCGTGCTGATCCACTACGCAAAAAATGTTTTCTCTCTCATCAATACCACTGACCCAATTTCGAATCGCACCAATATAATTACCAATATGCAATCTTGCGGAAGGCTTTACACCCGAAAAAACCCGTTTCTTCACGTTCCCAATAACTCCCGGACTTTTGCACCAATATCATCCTCTCTCATAAGGGATTCTCCAACAAGTATTGCGTCAATTCCAGCTTGATCTAACATCTCGACATCTTGACGATTATTAATACCACTTTCGCTTACAAGCAAAGCGTCTTCGGGACGTCGCTTCAAAAGTTCGAACGTAGTATTCAAATCAGTACTAAATGTTTTTAAATTACGATTGTTAATTCCAATCAAACGAGCGTCGGCCGCCGATGCTATCTCAAGTTCACTCCAATTATGAACTTCGACCAAAGGAGTCAATTGAATCTCCAAAGCCAAACCTATAAAATCAGACAACTGACTTCCATCCATCAATGATACTATGAGTAGCACCGCATCGGCTCCAAGTGCTCGACTTTCATAAATTTGGTATTCGTCGAGCGTAAAGTCCTTGCGCAAAATCGGCAATCCGCTAGTGGACTTAGCTATATCAATATAGGCATCCGAGCCCTGAAAATAAGCTTCGTCTGTAAGCACTGAGAGACAATTAGCACCACTACTCGAGTATTCCAGTGCAACTTTTTCAGGATCAAAATCGTTTCTGATAATACCTTTGGATGGAGAAGCTTTTTTTATTTCTGCTATAAGCGATATTCCTTCCCCAGAAAGAGCTGCAAAAAAATCAGATGGTTCATCGCAATCTGCTGCGCAATGACGTACATCGGTTAAACTTTGCGCTCGCTTCCTCACTGAGATAAACTCACGTTTATAAGCTACAATTTCTTCCAAGATATTCGCCATCTATTAGTGACTCATTTTAATAAAACTATCAAGTGTATTCCGCGCAGATCCATCATCTATAGCCTCTCGGGCTCTTTCGACGCCTTCTCCGATCGAGGAACTTACCCCCCCAGCAACAAGGGCAGCAGCGGCATTAAGCAAAACTATATCACGCTTAGGACCCAAACTACCATCGAGTATTTCGCATAATATTCTCGCATTTTTGACAGCATCCCCACCCTGAAGTGCGTTCGAATCCGATAACTCTATACCAAATTGAGACGGATGAATCTCTATCGTCTCGATTTTTCCATTTATTAATTGGCTTAGCCGAGAACTTCCCGTTAATGTTATTTCATCTAAGCCATCAATTCCGTGGACAATTATAGCTCTTTCCGCTCCTAATAGATCAAGCACCCCGGCCAATTTTTCTGTCAATTCCGGCGCATATACGCCTATTAACTGACAGGATGCTCCTGCTGGGTTTGTGAGCGGTCCGAGGACGTTAAATACGGTCCGAGTACCTATCTCTCGACGTGGTCCAATTGCATGTTTCATTGCTCCATGTAAGGCAGGAGCAAAAAGAAACCCAATACCCACTTCGTCGATGGACTTAGCTGCTTGTTCAGGAGAACACTCTAAATTAAAACCCAGTTCCGCCAAAACATCTGCAGATCCACAATTACTTGACATTGCCCTATTACCATGCTTGGCCACCCCAAGCCCCACACCTGCAACTACAAAAGCTACTGTCGTAGAAATATTAAAAGTACCCGAACCATCTCCCCCAGTACCACAGGTATCTACCAAGTCTTTTCTCTTTGGGCTTATCGAGGTAGCCTTCTCTCGCATAACGCGAGCACAACCTGCTATTTCCTCTATCGTCTCTCCCTTCACTCTTAGAGCAACCAAAAACGCACCAATCTGTGCATCGGTCACTTGTCCACTCATGATGTCATCCATAACTCGGGCAATAGTATTTGCATCCAAGTCATCGCCTCCAACGAGCATCTGAATCGCCTCCTGAATCATACTTTACCCCTCTATAGTTTTAGGAAGTTGTCCAAGAGGTGCATACCCTCCTCTGACAAAATTGATTCGGGATGAAACTGGACCCCTTCAATTGGAAACCGAAGATGGCGTAACCCCATAACCAAGCCTGTGGCCGTTTTGGCAGATACTTCTAACTCCGTAGCAGACAATTCTTCGCTACAAACCACCAATGAATGGTAACGCATTCCTTTGAAAGGACAAACCAAACCCGAAAAAACACCACGGCCATCGTGAAAAATCGAAGCAAGTTTCCCGTGTACGGGAACGGTATTTACGGTTTTACCTCCAAATTCGTTTGCTATCACCTGCATCCCTAAACACACCCCCAAAATGGGCACCCGTCCTGCCAATAAGCGTACCGCAAATCTAGAAATTCCAGCATCGTTAGGACGACCGGGTCCTGGAGAAATTACAAGCCTTCCAGGTCGTAATTTTTCTAAATCCTCAACACTCATCTCGTCGTTACGAAAAACTTTAACTTCAGCACCTAAAATCTGTAAATACTGCACCAAATTGTAGGTAAAGGAGTCATAGTTATCAAGTAGAACAACCTCTTTCATAAATCACAACTTAGAGAATTTACTACATTTGAAAAGACTGTAATCTCCGTCTTAAAACAGTCGAATAATCTAAACCATCCAATTAGGTAGCCAACCGCTCCATCGCCTGTGCAACGAGTGTTAAACCTCGGTTATCCTTTAATGTTAGAATAGACTCTGGGTGAAACTGCACCGCAGCCAACGGATAACTTTTATGTTCAATGGCCATAATAACCCCATCTTCCGTTTCAGCCGAAACCTCTAAACAGGAAGGGAGGTTTTCTTTTATAGCGTATAAGGAATGATAGCGACCAGCAACAAAATTTTGTGGAAAACCTTTAAAAATTCCCTGTTGATTACAGCTGACCACGGAAGATTTGCCGTGCATCGGATAATCAAGAATGCCCAATTCCCCTCCCAATGCTAAAACTATTCCCTGCAAACCCAAACAAACACCAAAGATCGGTAACTGTCTTTCAATGCACTCTCCGACTAATTCCGGTACAGCAAACTCTTCAGGGCTTCCCGGTCCGGGCGATATAAAGACTAAATCAGGGCTCACTTGTTCAAAAATTTCTTTTGGAAAACCCGCTCGTACCGTTGTGATTTCAGCTCCTGTCTGGCGCACGTAATCTCCCAAGGTGTGTACGAAAGAATCATTATTGTCAACGAAAAGAACCCTTTTGCCCCTCATACCTAAATTAACAATAAAAGGGGATCGATTTACTGAAGATTTAATCCCAAGAACAGCATCAACAAAAGCCTCTGCCTTGGTCCGCGTTTCAAGTTCTTCAGATTCAGGATCTGAATCATAGAGAAGCGTAGCACCCACCCGAACTTGTGCTGAACCACGCTCAAGATGAACTGTTCTAATAGTAATACCTGTATTGATTTGTCCATTAAAACGAATCATACCAACACATCCACCGTACCAACGCCTCGCAGAATTTTCTAAGTCTTCCACCTGTTGCATTGCTGCAGGTTTTGGTGCTCCCGTCAAGGTCACCGCCCACATATGTGAAAGTAATGCATCAAAACCGTCACATTCATTTTTTAACTCACCGACGACATAGTCGACTGTGTGAATTAACCTAGAATATATTTCAATCATACGCCGACCCAAGACCCTGACAGTCCCCGCTTTACAGATTCGAGCTTTATCGTTTCGATCAACATCTGTACACATCGTCAACTCCGCTTCATCCTTTTTTGAATTCAGTAATTCAAGAATTTTTTCTGAATCTTCTATTGGAGTTGTTCCTCTACGTACAGTTCCCGAGATAGGACATGTCTCAACTATTTGGTTCTCAACACGCACAAACATTTCAGGTGACGCACCAACTAACTGTTCTTCCCCAAGATTGATCAAAAATTCATACGGACTTGGGTTCGTTTTACGAATATTTTCAAAAAGCGAACTCGGACTACCGTCGTAGCCCGTACTAAACACTTGACTCGGAACCACCTCAAAAAAATCTCCTCGTTTGGTTCCTTCAATCACTTCACCTACCTTTTTGGCGTATTCGCCTGGCTGGTGATCAGAGCATACCTCGCTGGATTGCCCACCTTGCAAAACAAACTCATCCGTTTCACACGATAAACCTTTGGTATCTATACCCTTATACGAAAACTCGTAATCGAAATGTGTTACTTGCTCCTTTCGATGATCCACAACGATCAGTCGATCAGGAACAAACAGGTGTAAATCCGATTGGCCTGCAGCTCGCTCATGCTTCATTTCAATAGGTTCAAATTGGAAAACTAAATCATAGCCCATCGCGCCATAAAAACCTAAGTGAGGTTCATTTTCATGATACATCCAATCAACCAAAGCCCTCAACACACTAAAAATTGTGGGCTGCTTTGATCTTTCTTCCTCAGGAAAATATGACGGCATCTCACATACCCGACCTCGCAACTGAAATTTTTCTCGAACTAATTCTTCAAGATGATCATGCTTGTGAAGCGCATCCTGAAATATATCCAACAATACGAGACCACGTTCATTAAGTGCTTGAAATGTGAATGTGCGTCCTCGAGCACGAATCTCTACTGGCGGATTGGCAAAACCTATATCCCAACGACTATAGCGGCCAGGATATTCATAACCACTGGCAAAAAGAGCTCCACGTCGTTGGTTTAGTTGTTCCAACAGATCGACAAGTGGTGCTTCTATTCCATACACATGTTCCTTGCGAGTAACCGTTACCCCCCCAACAGTCGTGTAGGACTTATTATTTTTCACAGTAGTCTCCCTGCAATAAAAAAACCGCAGACGCCAAAGCGTCCGCGGTCTGATTTGCAAATTCGAAACCTATAGATCTACGGCGCAAGGAACCCGAACCCACAGGGCTTTTCAAATTGAGTAGTGCACCAAAATCGTCCATATTTTAGGATAGCCGAAAAATAATCTTGTCCTATGGCGTTGTCAATAAAAAGACCAAAAACCATTTATATCTTACCAACTAAATCAAGGCCCGGCTTCAACGTATCGCCACCCGGCTCCCAATTTGCTGGGCAAACCTGGTCTCCGTGCTCACGAACAAATTGAGCCGCGCTCAGTTTCCGGAGAGCTTCACTAGCATTACGACCTATACCTAAATCATGAACTTCCATGGTCTTTAGTATCCCATCCGGATCAACTATAAAAGTCCCCCGCAGGGCAATACCCTCATCCTCTATGTATACGCCAAATGCGCGACTCAATTGACCTGTGGGATCAGCAACCATCGGATATTCTACCTTGCCAACTGCTTCTGATGTATCATGCCACGCCTTATGCACCTGGACTGTGTCAGTACTAACGCTTAGCAGTTCAGCATTAAGCTTTTGAAATTCACCGTACAAAGATGCCGCATCTTCCAATTCCGTTGGACAAACAAAAGTAAAATCCTTTGGATAAAAAAGTAATACCATCCACTTGCCACGATAATCCGACAACTTAATTTTCTTGTCCTCTTGATTATGAAAAACGCCCACTTCGAAATCCGGAATTTCCCTACCTATTTTGACCATGACAATGTTTCTCCGTTATTATTGATCATCAGTTTATCTGATTATTATATTCATGTTATATCACTAATTTACTTACAGGGTTTCTGTTCGTCAAAACAGATAGCTTCATCAAGGCAAACTATATACACCAACCCCTATGATAACTGAAACAACTCGTATTTTATTTCTTGCCCGTCGTTATCCCCCAAGTATTGGCGGAATCGAAACACATTGCTATGAATTACACAAACGGCTAAAGTTACGCGCCTCGGTGCGGCTCGTAGCACTACGGAAAAACTCATTACTACATCTGCTCTGGTTTCTCCCATATTGCCTTTGGACAACATTTTGGGCCGTATTTCTCAGGCGCGTCGACGTAGTTTATTTTGCCGATGGAGTTGCTGGTTTCATTGCCCCACTTGTGCGTCCTTTTGGCCCAGCTCGTTTCTGCATAACAATCTACGGACTCGAAATGACCTACAAAAACCCTTTCGCCCGTTTCCTGATGCAGAATGGTGCAAAAACATGTAATGAGGTTGCAGTAATTAGCGAAAATACGAAAAATATTACAGCCAACAGTGGTATACCAGAAACCAAATTATCCATTATTCATTTGGGAGTTGAACCTCAAGCTTACGACGTTTCTCAAGTCGATATTATTCAACAAAAATTTGAAGAAGAGTATTCTATCGAATTTAAAAAAGACAGGGTTCTATTTATGTTCGGTCGCCAGGTCCGACGCAAAGGGATGGCAGAATTTATAGAAAAAGGCATGCCACTCTTAGACCCAGACATTAAATTGATTATTGGAGGTATTGGCGTCGAAGCAAAACGTATATTTGCTACTAGAGAAACAAATAACTTAACCGATCGTATCCTCATAATTGGATCTATACCCAACGATCAACTAACCATGCTCCGACATTGTTGCGACTTATTTCTCATGCCCAACATCCAAATTCCAAACGACGTCGAAGGATTCGGACAAACCCAATTAGAATGCATGTACGCTGGGATGCCCGTAGTAGCATTTGCCGTGGATGCACTCACGGAAAGTGTAAAAGAAGGCGGCTACTTGATTGAGCCGAATAATTACTCAGCGTTTATAGAACAAATCCACGCCCACTATAAACTCACACAAAGTGAGCTAGAAACAATACAGGAAACATGTCGCAACTACGTACGCTCTAACTACTCTTGGAACACGGCAACAGATCAGTACATTGAGTTGTTTCAGAAAAAACTTAGGGTTTAATTAAACCGTTCTATAACCTAAATTGTTGGTTCACCAATAAATCGAGCAGCGTTGATTCCAAAGCATTATCCGGGCCCCTTTATTGGGTCCAGCAAACCCAGTATTCGGAGGTAGATATTATGGAGCTTGATCCACAGCCAGATCAAATTTTTGATGCTGATGAAAGCAATTTTGAGGAACTTGTTATTCAAGGATCTGAAAATCGCGTTGTTGTTGTCGACTTTTGGGCACCATGGTGCGGTCCATGCAAGACGCTCGGACCCGATATCGAAGCCTCCGTTCGTGGTCTCGGCTCTGGAATTGCTTTGGCAAAAGTCAACGTAGATGAGAACCAACAACTAGCTGCAATGTTTAGAGTTCAGAGTATCCCTGCAGTAAAAATTGTGCATCAGGGAAAGCTTGTTCAGGAATTCACTGGAGCCTTACCCAAAGAACAAATCGATGAGCTTCTTCGCCCTCTTTTGCCTAACGCACCTGAACCAGATGTAAATCCAATTGATGAAGCAACGCAACGAGCTTCAATGGGAGACTTAGACGGCGCTTCTGCAGCCTATAAAAATATTCTTGAAGAAAAACCAAACGACGGAGATGCCCTAGTTGGGCTTGCCCGCTTAGCATTACAGCAGGGCAACGTCGAGGCTGTTCACGAATATGTGAACTTGGTAGAGCTCGGTACACCGCAATACAAACAGGCACATGCTTTACTTGCCCAGTTAGAATTTGGGCAAAAATGTCACGAAGCCGGTGGACGAAGTAAATGTGCAGAACGTGTCTTATCTGACTCAAGCGATACTGAAGGACATTATTTGTTGGCATGCTGTCAGGCTGCCGAGGGAGAATTTGAAGAAGCTTTGAACACCTGGTTAGATTTGGCAACAAAAAACCCTGGTTACGCTGACGACGGTGCCAAAAAGGCTATGATTTCGGTTTTCCACCTGATAGGCCGAGAAAATGACATGGTAAAAGACTTTCAGCGACGCCTATATCAGGCTTTGAATTAATGTAATCATTACTCCGAATATATTTATTCTGCCATTCACATTTATGCTTTGAGTGCGGATTCACCGAAGATCATAGGAAACAACTCACCGGTATCACGCATCCGAGTAGCACCTTCCATGTATGCGATGGCAAATGCACGCCTAGGTGTATTACTACGATTAATCCCAGAACGATGAAGGAGCAAGTTATGTAGCAGTATAACCTCTCCCGCCTCTGCTTCAAGGTATTTCACTTCATCCGGCTTCACATAATCAGCTATCTTTTCCTCAGGCAACCAGTGTTGTTTGTTAATTGTTCCGTGCTTATGGCTACCGGGAACTATCTGCATACATCCGTTGGAAACCGTGGCGGGATCCAGTGCCGTCCAAATCGTGATGGTTGGATCGGTGTCAACTCCCCAACCCCAGCCCACATCCTGATGCCATGGAAGTTCGGTCCCTTTGTCGGCCGGTTTATTCATAAACATGGCTCGATAAATAGAGACCTCGTTACCGATATAATATTCCGTTATTTCACGAAAAAGTGGGTGCTGCATATACCTTAGGAATACAGGGTCCAGCTCCAAACCCATAATCTTTCTATAGGCCAAAGTTGCTCCTTTGTGACCCAATGACGCGGCAGGAGCATTACTGTATCCTCCGTCTTCACTATCGAGCTGAAAAAGCATATTCTCATATACTACTTCACCCAGCATAATTTCGTTGATACGCTGCTTTAATGCCTCTAATTCCGTTCGTTTCAGCAGGCATCCAAGACGTGCATAACCATACTTTTCAAAATGTTCGCGGGATGTAGCATTAAAAACACCGGCCTCGATCATAAGTAACTCCGCATAAAGACAAATAGCACTACAAAAAAACTTGAGAATTAAGCAATAACATCTAATCTATTTCACAAACACAAGAGAAATAAGTAATTTGGTAATGTAGATCAAGAATTTCTTAGAAATCCAATGAAAAATGGAGATAACTCTATGATATATGAATTACGCACTTATATAATTCCTCAAGGCAGAATGGATGACATCTTAAATCGTTTTGAAAACGTTACAATGCGATTGTTTGAAAAACACGGCATGGAAGTTGTTGGTTTTTGGACAACCTCAAAGCCCGCCGAAAAGAACACTTTAATCTATCTCATGAGATATGAAGATGAAAAGCACATGAACAGCGCGTGGTCTGCTTTCCGACACGACGAGGAATGGATCATGACTCGAGAAAAAACGGAAGCTAACGGTCCGATAGTAGAGGAAGTCATATCCGAACAACTTTTCCCAACATCGTTTTCGCCCATACAATAATCTGTTTAAATGTTTGACTTTAAAATCATTAGAGCGTTGTTATTTGACCTTGGAGGTGTAGTAATAGAAATCGACTTTGATCGCGTTTTTGATTCGTGGTCAAAACATTCATCCCTGAACCCTGAACAAATACGCGACTTATTTTTCTTTGATGAGCCGTATCAACAACACGAACGTGGACAAATAGAGCCGGAAATCTATTATGAGCATATTCGTTCCAGTTTAAACCTCACCGCTACAAACAAACAAATCGAATTGGGTTGGAATAAGATATTCTCTGGAGAAATAGACCCCGTAGTAAAACAAATCAAAGAAATTAAAAATAAGATCCCCTGCTATGCATTTACTAATACGAATAGGGCACATCAAAATGCATGGGAGATATGTTGCCCTAGTATCCCTCTCCTGTTTAAAAGAATATTTTCTTCATGGAAATTAGGCTTTCGAAAGCCCGACCCCGCAGCTTTTCGAGCTGTGTTAGATTCAATGCAAGTCAACGCAAAGGAAATAATCTTCTTTGACGATACGGAAGAGAATGTCACAGCCGCAGAAAGTTTAGGGCTACAAACGCAGCTGGTGAAGAGTTCGCGCGACATAACAAATGTATTGAGTCAGCTTGAAGAATGTTGAAATTACAAGGAATATCCGACCGTCCCACGGGCTCCAACTTCATAGCCAAAATAATCCAAGTATGCTGATCCGGGCAAAAACTCATCATCACGTAATGATAGTTGTCGCCCTAATTCTGCGTCTATTTCACGCCAAGCCTTATCATAAGAGGCATCACCCAACAAGTTTTTTAACTGAAATGGATCTCGCTCGTTGTCATAAAACAACCACGGCCCTTCCAACGCTCTTACATACGTATAGCGTCCATCTCTAATACCGCGATAAGACCTTCCTCCAGCTCCAGGCCACCATTGCCCAAACGGATGCGGACACTGCAAAAAAGCGATGCCGTCACTCGGGTCGGATCCGCCACTCATGTAATCCGTAAAATCTCGCCCATCACACACCTCTGGAACTTCTATGTCACACAATCCCAACAGAGTGGGCAAAATATCGGGAATATCGATTGGAGCTTTCAGAGTCTTTCCCTCTTTACCAAATCTACTCGGATACCGTAATAAGAATGGGACACTGACCGATTCCTGCCACGGTTTTTGTTTATTATTCATTCCATGCGAACCCACCATATCACCATGATCAGAAAAAAATAATATGATCGTGTCATCAGTTAACCCTTGACCGTCTATCTCTTGAAGTAACTTACCCATGCAATCGTCTAAAGCAGTACAATGAGCATAATAACCAGCTAACGAATCCCGCGTCCAGCCAATATGACTTTCTGGAACGTTTGGGCGAAGCTCAAGAGATTCGGGGTCATATAATGCACGATATTCTGATGGTGCCGTCAGGTAAGGATCATGGGGGGGGCCCCATGACAAGACCATTAAAAAAGGGTCGTCTTCTGGACCATGATTTCGTATGTATTCAATCGCATCGTGAGTCTGGGCAATAGCATCATAACCACCCCATTCGAGTTTTTCTTCGCTATCTCCAGAATAGTAATGTGATGCGTTATAATCATGCGTACACTCCAAAGCCTTCCAATAGTCAAAACCACCGCGATGTTCACGTGGAATATAATTTGACCGTCCACGCCCATCGACATGCCACTTACCTATATACGCTGTTTCATATCCTTTATCAGAAAACAATTTGCCCATAGAAGGGCCATTCTGATTCAGCGAAACATCATTAACAATAACTCCGTGAGTAAGTGGGGATTGGCCAGTCAAAAGAGAAGCACGAGCTGGGCAGCAAACAGGACATCCGGAGACAGCATTTTCAAAGTTTAGACTCTCGTCAGCCAGTCCATCAATATAAGGCGTCCGAATATTTGGATCTGCAGCATACCCAAAAGCTTGACCCCGCCATTGGTCGCCAAAGACCAACAAAACATTTGGTTTTCTTCCTATCATCTATATTCTCATCGATGTGCCAGCCAATGCAATACAAATTCGCTAAACAGTGAATTTGCCCAAGCG
>MDTG01083750.1_pt1 | contig 14120 bp, 15 predicted proteins | sample 811421 | NCBI WGS metagenome assembly MDTG01 (sample SAMN05326645, study PRJNA326480) | marine metagenome | isolation source: seawater | place: Pacific Ocean: South East | collected 2011 | reverse complement strand
ATTTTAAAAAATTGTAAATATTATCATTTTTTAAATTATCACATTCATATATACTGTATGATAAATCTAAAGCTGTTTTTTTTACGGCACTCATTTTTTTAGATAGTCCTCTGCCACTCTTCTTATCTGGATTTGTTACAACTAGTTCAATACTAATATTCTGAATTTTATTTAAGTGTTTTAGAGAAGACGCAGCAAATTCAGGATTACCAAAAAAAACAATTTTCATAAATTGATTTATTTATTATTTGTTGATGTGATATGACTTTTTAAAACTTCTATATTTGTACTATTAGTTTCTATCTCTACGATATCTTTATTTTTACCTTTAATATTTTTTATAGTACCAATAATTCCACCTCTAGTATTGACTCTATCTCCTTTTTTAATATTTTCAAGCATCCTTGCATGTTCTTTTTGTTGTTTAGCTTGAGGTCTTATCATAATAAAGTAAATTATTGCAAATATTAATAGATAAATAGGTAGTGGTCCTAGTGTTTGAAGTATATTATTACTTAAATTCATATAGTATTTTAGTGATAATTATATAAATATAATAAGTAAATAATGTTTAAAATTGGAAATATAGTAATAGACAATCCCCTTTTTTTAGCACCTATGGCTGGTGTAACAGATCATCCTTTTAGGACAATATGCAGACAACATGGTGCTGGATTGGTGTATACTGAATTTGTTAGCGCTGATGGAATCATTAGAGAAAATGAAAAAACATTAGATATGATAAGATTTACAGACGAGGAAAGACCCATTGGAGTACAAATCTTTGGTGATGAACCAGAGACAGTATCAAAATCTGCTGCTTACATTTATAAAACCTTTAAACCTGACTTAATAGATATTAATTATGGTTGTCCTGTGCCTAAGGTAACTAAAAAAGGTGCAGGTTCTGCTGCATTGAAAGATTTATGCATTATGAAAGATATAACTCAAGCAGTAATTGAAAGTGTTCCTGAATTACCTATTACGGTTAAAATGAGAGCTGGATGGAATGCAGACAGTATCGTATCTACAAAGGCTGGAATTTTATTAGAAGAAATAGGTGTGAAGGCAATTGCCTTACATGGTAGAACAACCAGTCAATTATTTAAAGGAAACGCAAATTGGGATTATATTAAGGATTTAAAAGAAGCGGTGAGTATACCTGTAATTGGAAATGGTGATGTTGAGAACTATTCTGATTATTTGAAAATTAGAGAATATACAAAATGCGATGCTGTTATGATAGGTAGAGCAGCTTTAGGGAATCCTTGGATTTTTAAAAATATTTTAAATAAGAAAAATGACGTAGACTATAAAAAAAATAATTTAGAATTAGTAATAGATACTTGCAAGGATCATATTAGGCTTCTAAAAGATAATAAAAGTGAAAAGGTCTCAGTTAATTTATCAAAGAAGCATCTTTCCTGGTATTTAAAAGATTTTAATAATGCAGGATTATATAGAAAGAGTATTATGAGATCTAATACAATCGATGAAATTTTATCAGTTATTGATAGTGTTGATTTTGGTTAGTATTTGAATTTATAATTTAAATCCAAAGCCTAAGCCAATATTCCCTTCCTCAATATTGTTATCTAGATTTAGAGTATATTGAATACCTAAAAAAATACTTTCACTCAGATTTACCATTTTCCCAATTTTAACAGATTCATCATCAATCTCGCCTGAATAGTAATCACTAGTCAATTTATTTTTTAAAAAACCAAAGTACATGCCATCATCAGAATATAATATAAGTGATAAACCTTCAACGTCTATTAAAGAAAAAGAGTCCTGTTCAATTTCGCCTTGAAAATATCCCAATGAAAGATTAGGCCCATCATTTTTAAAATGATAGCCAAGTTGAATGCCTGATGATCCAATATCACTATCTTCTATTGAAGCCTTCTCATAGCCAATTTCGAATCCATTTTTAAAACAATGAGATAGTAAGATAGATGTAGTTTTACTGCAGGATTCACAATCAATATTCTTAGAAACTGCAAAGCCAAAGCCAGTAGCACTTTTGTTTTCTTCTGTTAAAATTCCTATAAATTGCATAAAGCAAACATTTAGCATTATTAAGCTTATTACAACTTTTTTATTCATTCTTTCTATCTCCTTTATTTTTTTAACAATAAATTAAATTCAATTTCATTAACAGGCTCACTTATAATATACCCTTGAATTTTATCACATGCATACTTTTTTAAAAACTTTATTTGATGTTCTGTTTCAACTCCTTCTGCAATAACTTTCATGCCTAGTTTATGACCTAAATCAATAACAATGTTCGCAATAGTAAAATTATCATCTACAAGATTGCTGTTTATAGATGATATGAATGATTGGTCTATTTTCAATGTATCTATAGGAAATTGTTTTAAATAGCTTAATGAAGAATAGCCAGTTCCAAAATCATCAATAGAGATTTTAATACCCATTTTCTTTAATTTATTTAAAGTTTTAACAGTTTTTTCTAAATCTTCCATTAAAATAGTCTCAGTTAATTCAAGCTCTAAATATTTAGGATCAAGCTGAGTTTCTTCAAGTATGTCTTTTACAGCTTTAGCTAAGTCAAATCTTAAAAATTGTTTTGCAGATATATTTACAGCAGAAACAAGCTTAAATCCTAAATTATGCCATTTTTTATTTTGTTTACATGTCTCTCTAATTATCCATTCTCCTAAGGGAATAATTAAATTTGTTTCTTCAGCAATAGGTATAAATTTATATGGTGATAATACTCCTTTATCAGGTGAATTCCATCTTACAAGAGATTCAAAACCAGTTATTTCATTTGATTTTAAATCTATTTGAGGTTGAAATAATAGTAAGAACTCCTGTTTTTTAATAGCCTTAAAAAGATTGCTTTCGTTTGAAAACCTTTCTGTTATATCCTTATTCATTTGAGTTTTAAAGAATTTATATTGATTTTTACCACTATCTTTTGCCTTGTACATAGCAGTGTCAGCATTTTTAATTAATGTCTCAATATCATCTCCATCATTTGGATATAATGCTATCCCTATACTGGCAGTTATTCTTAATTCTTGATTATCGATAACCACATTACTTAGGTCTTCATTAAGTATTCTTTTGCATAAGGTTCTAATGTCTTCATTATCCTTAATTTTAGGTAAAATTATGGTAAACTCATCACCTCCCCATCTAGATACCGTATCAGTCTTTCTTAGTGATTTTTGAAGTCTTCTTGAAACTATTTTTAGAAGAGCATCACCTGCAGAATGGCCCATGGTATCATTTACATATTTAAAATTATCTAAATCTAAAAATAGAATAGCTATTTGTGTCGAATTTCTTTTAGCATCATATATAGATTGTTCTAACCTATCATTAAATAGAATTTTATTTGTCAATCCAGTTGTTTGGTCATAATAGGCCTTTTTCTCTATTTCTTGTCTATCCATTTTTCTTTTTATAGCCATTGAAATTTGATGAGATACAAATTCTAATATATTTTCATCATTTTCAGTAAACCTAATATTCCTATCATAGCTTTGTATAACAAGAGCTCCAAATGTTTCATTAAGATTATTTTTAAGAGGGATTCCTAGCCAATCTACAGATTTGCTTCCACTAATGTTCATTTTCTTATTTTTTATAAATGAATCATTTTGCTCAGGATTAACCAGTATTGATTCACCTGTTTTACATACGTACTCAGTTAATCCATTAGACATCTCTTTTGAAGGTGGTTTAGAGTCAAATTGATCAATGAAATATGGGAAATGAATAATATGATTTTTCCAGTCTGCAATAGCGATATAAAAATTTTCAGTATATACTATTCTACTTAGAATTTTGTGTATAATAGCATATAATTCATCTAGGTTGTCAACATAATGGCTGGCTTCTGATATCTTAAATATGCAGTTTGTTAATTGATTATTTGATTCAATTGAATTATTGTCTTTAATCAATATGAGATTATAAGATTTTTTTTCTTTTGTGATTAAAGTTGATTTGCATGAAAGACTAAATTTATTTGTTTCCAAATTAAATTTTGTTTTTTCTTTATTGCTAAAAATAGATGATTCATTCTTTATGATATCTATTCCTTCTTTATTAAAAATTTGATTTAGATTATCAATCTTATTTTTTGAATTTATTCTTAGTATAGATTTTGTAAGATTATTTATAGATACAATATTAAGTTTTTTATCGAATATGATAAAAGCTTCGTCTAAATTTTTAAATATTTTTATATATTCATTTAATTCATTCATTAATATTTAATTTATCTGGTGCAATCATACCCCCTGATACTATTATTTTAAGACCTTCTTCTACTGTTAAGTTTAGTTTTTTTGTATCTGAAGCTTTTATAAATAGCAGATAACCAGATGTAGGATTTGGTGTAGTTGGTACAAAAATGTTATAATATTTTTCATCTTTATTGTCAACACTTTCACCTGTAACCATTGCAATTGTCCAAAGACCTTTTCTTGGATATTCAACTAACACCACTTTTTGAAAAGCCTTGCTATTTGCTCCACCTAATGAGGCAGTAATTTGTTTTATAGATTTATAAACCTTACTTACAATAGGTATTTTATCTAATATAGATTCAAGAAACTTATAAAGTTTTTTACCTATTACATTTGATATTACTAATCCAAGAGCATAAAGAAATAGAATCGTAAGAACAAAACCAAGGATATTTTGCATAACAGACAAGAGAGTAATATCTGCAATTTTATAGGACAAGATTAAGCTTTCAGGTAAAAGCATGCCTACAATAACTCCACCAGGTTCTGAGAAAAATAGAAATAGATATTTAATTATCCAGTAGGTTAAAGCTATTGGGATAATTGACATTATTCCTGTAATTAAATATTGTCTTATTTTTTTTTGTTTCATTATTATATTTGGGTTATTTAGTTAAATCTATGAATTTTACATAAAATAACATAATGTATTTTAATGCCTTTCAAATCTTACATCTAAATCATTTAAAGTTAGATTTACAATTATAGGCCTTCCATGAGGACAATAATAGGGATGTTCAGTTGAAAACAATTGATCTACTAACTCCTTGCATTCGACTTGTGATAATTTATCACCTGCTTTGATTGCTGCCTTACATGCATATGTAGATGCCATATATTCAATAAATGCTGAGCTAGTGTTCTTTGTTTTTGAATATTGTTCTAAAATTTCTTTTATTATTTCTTCTTCTTTTTCTTGAGGTAAATTACTCGGTATTCCTTCAATGATAATTGTATTATCTCCGAATGAGCGAAATTCAAAGCCGATTTTTTCAAGGTATTTTATTATATCTAAAAGCAGAATATAATCTTCTGGATCAAATTTAATGACTTTTGGGAAAAGAATTTTTTGTGATGATATACCGTCACCTTCAAGGCTTTTCTTTGAAGACTCATATAAGATTCTTTCATGAGCAACGTGTTGATCTATAATTATTATTCCAGATGTTATTTCAGTTATGATATATTTATTATGAATTTGCCATATATTATTACTATCGATTACAACATTATTATCATCAATATTACTTAATCTAAATTCAGCATTTTTAATATTTTCATTGTATTTATTATTAGCATTAGATGAAAGAGAAAGAATTGATTCTTCGCTAATAGTTGAATTATTAAATGGCAATGATTGATTTTGTACATTATGTTCAATATTAACATTATTAAAATTAGGAATTGTTTTAAATATATCTTTTAATCCATCAGATGTAGATTTTCTAAAAATATGTTGGATTTGCATTTCATTTTGAAACTTTACCTCTTGTTTTTTTGGATGAACATTAATATCAATATATTCAGGAGGAAGTTTTAAAAATAGAATAAAGAAGGGATATTCAGATCTTTCTATTAAGCTTCTGTAGGCATTATTTATACTTATATTAACTAGCTGATTTTTTATATGCCTACCGTTAATAAATAAATATTGATAATTTCTTGTTGATTTAACTAATGATAAATTGCCTATATACCCATCAATTTGATAATTGTCCTTTTTGAAAGAAATAGGTATCATAGATTTTCCTGTTTCGTTTCCAAAAATTGATTTAACTCTTCCTGATAAATCAGATTTCTTTAAATTATAAATAATTTTATCATTATTAATTAATTTTATATTTATATTGTAATTACATAAAGCAAATGTTTTGAAAAGTGCTAATATCTTTCTGTATTCATAATTCTCTGATTTTAGGAATTTTTTTCTTGCTGGAACGTTATGAAAAATATTTTTTACTTCTATATATGTACCTTTTTCTATATCAGAAGGTTTAAAATAAACCTCTTTACCATATGATAATTTGATAGTATTGCCAGAAGCTTTATCGTACTTAGATTTAACAATTATTTCAGATACGGATGCAATACTGGGTAATGCTTCCCCTCTGTATCCAAGGGTGCGAATATTATTTAAATCATCAAGTGAATTAATTTTGCTTGTTGCAAATCTTTCAAATGCTTTTGATAGTTCATTTTTAGGGATGCCTTCCCCATCATCAATTATTATTATTTTAGATATTCCACCCTTATATAAAATAATTTCAATATTTTTTGAATTAGCATCAATAGAATTTTCGATTAATTCTTTTAATATAGAACAAGGATCATCAACAACTTCACCTGCTGCTATTTGATTTATAAGATTAGAGTTAAGTTTTTTAATCATTTATATGAGAGTTAATTATTTTTTTTATTTTTTTAAATAAGGATTCAGCTTCTTTATTATAACGATCTATTTTATTAATATATTTAGCCTTTTTGTTATTGGGTAAATCATTAGCATTAATAATAACATTCATTGATGCTCCTTTGGCTGCAGAATATATCAAGTATAATGCTACTCCAACATCTGTAATTGAATTAGGATTTCCAATTTCTGATAATCTTATAATTCTATTCAAGCATTTAATTGATAGACTTAATATCTCTAAGGGGACTTCTGCTGCAGTAATTGTTGATTTTTCAATTTGAGCTTCCCTTTTTTTGATATCTGATTCTGTCTTTTTGGGTAGCCTTATTGCACTTATTACTTTATCATATGCGATTGTGTCAAGTTCAACAAGCTCAATCATTTTATCTTTATATTCCTGACATTCTTCACCAATAAGAATAAACTCTTCACGATATTTTTCTAACCCCTTTTTTTGAAAAGATAAGCTTGCAACCATAGATGATAATGCCATTCCAAAAGCTCCTGCAAGAGCACTTATGCTTCCACCTCCAGGAGTCGGAGTGCCTAGTGATGTTTTATTTATAAATTCTTCAGTACTAAGGTTTAAAAGTGATTTTTTTTGATTAGGTATTTTATATTCTATAACTTTTTCATCAATTATAAAATCACTTATATCTGATAAGCCTAATGATTGTATTGCAATATTTAAAATTTCTCTTTGAGGTATGCCTGTACTTCTTTTTTGTTTTTTAAGATAGTATTTACCGCACTCTAATAATGATTCAAGTGGAATTAATCCTACTATTTCGCTGCCGGTAACCCTTACACCTCTTTTTCTAGCTTGAGATCTTACCTCCTCAAAAGTCTTATATATTGATGTTTTTTTATAATTTGTTAAATTTATTGAAACTTGAGCTTGGTTATACTCATCAATAAACCAGCCAACTGCCTTACAATATTTAAGTTTTCCTGGTTTTTTTATCATTTTACCACTACTGTCCCTTAAAATATTTCCATTCACATCTCTTTTTGCTCTGCCTGCTTCTCTTATGTCAAGAGCTATATCAGTTGCTATTTTTTTGTCAAATGTATTAAGATTTATATTATATGCAATCAAAAATTCTCGAACACCGATTGCTGTTGATCCACTTTTAAAATTATTTTCAGATGGTCCATAGTCTGGTTTCCATTCTTTAGTTTTAATCTTTTTAAACATTCCTTCGTATTCACCCTTTCTAATATTAGCTAAATTTTTTCTTTCTTCATATTTTGCAGAATGTTCATACATGAAGATGGGAATATTTAGTTTATTGCCCACTTTTTCAGCTAATTTATTAGAGTACTCAATACATTCTTTTATAGATACGTTATTTATTGGAATTAATGGGCAAACATCTGTTGCGCCCATTCTTGCATGCTCTCCTTTATGATTGCTCATATCAATTAATTCCGATGCTTTTTTAATTAGTTTGTATGCGGCATCTATAACATTATTAGGTTCTCCAATAAATGTTATGACTGTTCTATTCGTATCAGAGCCAGGGTCAACATCTAGAAGATGTACACCAGGAACGGTTTTTATTGTATCTGTAATTTTATCAATTACTTCTTGATTTCTGCCCTCACTAATATTAGGTACACATTCTATTAATTTCATTTAAATTCCTCTATATAAATAATTAATAATATAAACTATTATAAAAATTAGTACTATGTTTCTAAAAATTAATCTTTTTGTTGAAAAATTTCTCCAATAATTATTTCTTAACTCTTTAAACATTCAAATAAAGAATAGAAAGCTATTTATTATAATTGTAAATAAAGAGATAATCAAATCTGCTGGTGTTTGAATAAACCAACTTAAAATAGGAATATTCGTAAAAACACTAAATAATATAACACCCATTAATATTTTTGGTCCATATTCATTTAATTGAATGAAGAGCCTTCTATTATATTTTGATATTATATTTCCAAAAATTTGTCCCCCATCTAATGGATAAATAGGAATAAGATTAAATAATCCTAAGTAAGTATTAATTATAATGAAATAAGTAAGAAATATTCTATAGTTATCTTGCATAAGATTAAATTTCATAAGTAATGTAAAAAATAAAACTCCAATAAAACTTAATATGAAATTTGATATTGGTCCTGCAGCTGCAACTTTTATCATATCTATTCGAGGATTATTTAAGTTTGCAGGATTTACTGGTACAGGTTTTGCATATCCAAATCCTATAAATAGTATCATCATTGAGCCTATTGGATCGAGATGAGCCAATGGATTTAGTGTTAACCTACCCATTCTATACGCTGTATCATCTCCATTTAAATAAGCAATATAACCATGTGCAAATTCATGAATACATAATGCAAAGATTAGTGCTATTGCTATTAGTATAAATATTACAGGGTTAGTATTTAAGATTGATATAAGTCCCATTTTATCCTCTTGGATGATATTGTTTGTGGATTTCTTTTAGGTATGTTTTATCTAAATGTGTATAAATTTGAGTTGTAGATATGTTTGAATGGCCTAATAATTCTTGTACAGCACGAAGGTCTGCACCTCCTTCTAGTAAATGTGTTGCAAAGCTATGTCTAAATGTATGTGGTGATATATTCTTAGTAATCCCACTTTTTATAGCAGTAATTTTAATTATATTCCATATAGTTTTTCTTGAAATAGGTAGTCCCCTGTTACTTAAAAACAAGATTCCTTTACTATTCCTTTTTCTAGCATATTCAGGTCTTATATTGTTTATATAATATGTTAAATCATCCTTTGCTATTGTGCCTATCGGTACAATCCTTTCTTTTTTACCTTTTCCAAATACTTTAATTATTTCTTCATCTATGAATAAGTTAGTCAAATTGAGACTAATGAGTTCGCTTACCCTTATTCCGCATGAATATAGAATTGATATAATAGCCCTATCTCTTATATTATTTTTTTTATTTAATTTTATAGATTCTAGTATCGTATTAATTTCTTCAACCGTTAGAACAGTTGGTAGTTTTTTATTTTTTTTGGGTATGATTATATCTTTTGTTGGATCATGATTAATAAAGTCATTACTTGTTAAGTATTTAAAGTAATTCTTAACACTCGAAATTGCTCTACCAATAGAAGAATTTTGCTTTTCAAAAACTATGTCATTGTATGAATATGTAGTAAGAGATTGAATGTATTCTTTTATATGCTTTGCTTTAATAATGTTTAAATTTTTTATTTTATAATTATTTGTTAAAAAATCTATAAAATAATTAAGATCAAATAAGTATGATTCTATTGTGTTAGGAGATAATTTCTTTTCATATTGAAGATAAGCTAGATACGTTTTAACCTGATTTAATAAATGTAAATTATTATTTTTCAATTACTTCCCTTCATTTTTTAAAATAGATAATAATTTATCAAATGACTGATTGAGACCTCTAGTAGAAAGTTGAATAATTTCCATTTCAGGGTTTAATAAGGTTATAGCAGGAATTCCTGTTGGTCTTATTATTGAATGTAGTAATTTATCTTCGTCAACTAAAATTGGAACTAAGTCATTTGGATACGTATCATGCCATTCATAGGCAGTATCATAAGATGTATTGTCTCTAAACTCATCTTCATATAAAATTGTTATAAAATAGATTTCTTTATTATTTATTAATTCTTTTATTTCGTTATATTCGTCTTTCCAAAAAGGTTTATTTTTTATTTCTTCTTCTCCCCATGCTAGCCATGATGCGAGTGAGTTACATGGACTGCACCAAACAGTTCCCATTTCTATTAAAATATATTTACCTTCATTGTTTGCAAAATCATATAAATCAACAATTTCATTATATTGATCTATAGCTTCAAAAGGAGGGAAAGTATCACCTTCTTTAAGTCCACAATATCTATTTCCCCTAAGGTCTTTAGCGCAGAAATTGTTTATACATTCATCATTTTTCAAGCAACTACAGCCAATTCCAGTAGGACAATCTAGTTTATTTGTATTGCTATTATCAATTATCATTTGTTTATTGTGATTAATTGGCCAGTTACCATAATACTCTATTTTATCATTAGCTGAAAATAAAAATGAGATAATGAAAGATAATAAAAGTATTAAGTTTATTTTTAATGATTTAAGGATATCTAGGAACATTGCTATTACTTTTTTCTTTTATATTTAAAATTTCAAAATTTTCAATTTCTTTATCTTTATTAAACGATATAATCCATGGTTCACACCAACCTATTTCAGTTTTAAGGATTAATTCAGGCGTGTAATTAAAAATTTTCATTACAATAGCGCGAATGCTATTTCCATGAGCTGCTATAATAACACTATCACTATAATTAGATTTATTTAATATTTCATTAAAATATGGCAAAGTTCTTTCACAGGTCATTTTAAGAGACTCTCCTCCTGGAGGAGGAATGTCATAGCTTCGTCTCCATATTTGAACTTGATCTTTACCGAACTTTTTTGCAGCCTCTTCCTTATTTTGGCCTATAAGATCACCATAGTCACGTTCATTTAAGGCCTGATTGTTAATGGGGTTTAATTTCAAATTCATTTCATCAAGAATAATACTTAAAGTTTTTTGAGATCTTTTTAATTCAGATGCATAAGCATGACTGAACATAAAATTATTTTTTTTAAGTATTTTCCCGGCAAGAATAGCTTCGTTTACACCCTGTTGAGTCAAATCTACATCTTTCCAACCCGTAAATCTATTTTCTAGATTATATGTTGATTGACCATGTCTAACTAGTATTAATTTCATTTTTATTATCCTGGAGGCCAAGTTAATTTTCTTCCTGCTAATAGATGCATGTGTATGTGGAAAACTGTCTGACCACCATCATTATTGCAGTTAAAAACTAATCTATAACCTTTTTTATCTATTTTTAATTTTTTTGCAATTTTCTTTGCTGCTATGAACATTTCACCTATTAAAACTTTATCACAATCTTCTATATCATTAATAGTTCTAATTTCCTTTTTTGGAATTATTAATAAATGTATAGGTGCTTGTTCAGATATATCTTTAAAACATATTATTTTATCGTTTTCATAGATTATATCTGATTCTATTTCTCTATCTATTATTTTTTTAAAAATTGTACTCATTAAATAAATATATATTTGATGCCTTAAGCAGTAGAATGATTCATATATTATAATTTACTAATAAAACTTATTTTTTTATAATCTTAAACTTTTTTAATGTTAACATTCAGTAACATTGACAGCTAGACCTCCTTTTGAGGTTTCTTTGTAAATTGAGCTCATATTTTTTCCTGTTTCCCACATTGTAGAAATTACCTCATCTAATGAAACTTTATGTTGGCCTGATTCATTTATTGCAATTCTACAAGCATTAATAGCCTTGATTGCACCCATTGCATTTCTTTCTATACATGGAATTTGGACTAAACCATTTATAGGGTCACATGTAAGTCCTAAATTGTGTTCCATTGCAATTTCTGCAGCATTTTCAATTTGATTATTTGTAGCATTCAATGCAGCTGCTAGTCCACCCGCTGCCATTGAACATGCAACCCCTACTTCACCTTGACATCCTGCTTCTGCTCCTGAAATAGATGCATTATTTTTATATAGTAAGCCGATTGCAGAAGATGTTAATAAAAATCTTATAATACCATCCTCATTAGAATCTTTTGTAAACTCTTTGTAATACTTAATAACTGCAGGAATGATTCCTGCAGCTCCATTAGTTGGAGCTGTTACTATTTTGCCAAATGAAGCATTTTCTTCTGATACAGAAATTGCGAAGATATTAACCCAGTCCATAACATCTAATGGATCGTAATCCTTATTATTTTTGATTAGTTTCTTATATAATAAGTTTGCTCTTCTTTTAATATTTAAGCTTCCATCTAGTTTGCCAGTATTTTGCATACCATTATATATTGATTTATTCATTACATTCCATAAATCTAATATTTTAATCCTTACTTCTTTATCTGAAAGTCTATTGTAAATGATCTCATTATCTAAAATTAATTCATATATTTTGAGATTATTTTTTTTACATATATCTAATAATTGTTTTGCACTATTAAAATCATATTTGATTTTTATTTTTCTTTCATCCTTATCATTATGACCTTTTATAAAGCCTCCTCCAATAGAATAATATATTTTTTTTATTATTTCACCATTGTGATTTATTGCTATGAATTCCATTGCATTAGAGTATTCAAAATCATCCCTGGCTTCCTTAGAGAATACAATGTTCTCTTTTGGATTAAAGTCTATTTCAGATTTTAATAAATTAAGATTTATTTTTTTTGTTGAAATTATTTGATTGTATTCAGCTTTAATTTTAGAAATCTGAACTTCTTTGGGTTTATATCCAAGTAATCCGGAGATAACTCCTATATCTGTACCATGGCCGATTCCAGTATAAGATAGAGAACCGAATAGCTGTATTTGAATGCTTTTAACATTAAAATTACTTTTTTTTAAAAATAGCAAGAATTCTCTGGAGGCATTTATGGGTCCTACGGTATGAGAACTAGATGGACCTATCCCGATTTTAAATAATTTAAATAAGCTTACATACATTATTTATTATTATTAAATAGATAAAGATATTCTGAATATCCTAATGATTCTAGTTTATTTAGAGGTATGAATTTTAAAGATGCAGAATTAATACAATATCTAAGACCATTTGGTCCTGGACCATCATCAAAAACATGGCCTAAGTGAGAATCACCCTTTTTTGATCTCACTTCTGTTCTCTTATAGCCCAATTTATAGTCATCCTTAAAAATGAACTCATTTTTATCAATTAATTCATAAAAAGAAGGCCATCCTGAGCCTGAGTCATATTTGTGATTGGAGCAAAACAAAGGTACTCCAGATATTATATCAACATATAAACCTTCTTCTTTATGATTCCAAAATTCATTGTCAAAAGGTTTCTCGGTACCACAGTTTTGAGTAACATCAATTTGAATTTTCGTTAATTTTTTTAAATTATCTTTGCTCAAATTTCCTCCTATTGAAATTGATATAATTAACATTGTAATATATAAATAATATAACATCGCTATATATTAATAAAAAAAATATATAGCATGTAAGAATATATTACAGGGAAATTAAATAATAGGATTAATATTTGAGGACTTTATTCTTCTACTTTAGTAACGTTTTTAGCTTTTTCACCACTATCATCTTTTTCAACTTCAAACTCTACTTTTTGACCATCTTTTAGAGATTTGTAGCCTTCTTCTACGATATCAGAAAAATGAACAAAGATATCATCATTTCCTTCAAGTTCGATGAATCCATATCCTTTTTTAGAGTCAAACCATTTTACTGTTCCTGTCTTTTTATCTGACATATCAGCTCCTTATTAATTAAACAAACAAATATCAATAAATAAAATTAAACACTAATATAGTT
>MDTG01017270.1_pt1 | contig 14120 bp, 9 predicted proteins | sample 811421 | NCBI WGS metagenome assembly MDTG01 (sample SAMN05326645, study PRJNA326480) | marine metagenome | isolation source: seawater | place: Pacific Ocean: South East | collected 2011 | reverse complement strand
CATGGGTAAAACCGCTGATACTAATAGCAATGGACGCACCGGGTAGCGGGGCATGATGCCGTTACCGACAGGCAAACGAGGAAAGGGTATGGCTGCCAAACGCCAGATAGTTATTGGGGCCGCTTCGCTAGCGGTACTCTATGCCGGAGTTGCAAATGCGCTGGGGCTAGGGGAGATCCAGCTCAAATCGGCTCTGAATCAACCGCTGGATGCGGTGATCGCGCTGCAGGGCGCCGAGGGCCTCGGGCCGTCGGACGTCGTGATCAAGCTGGCAGATTCCTCTGCTTTTGATGCGGCGGGTATTGAACGGCCCTACTTCCTCACCGGGTTGCAGTTCACTCCGGTGGTGGAGAACCGCCAACTGACGGTGCGCGTCAAATCCTCGCAGCCGGTGCGCGAGCCTTACCTCAATTTTCTCGTCGAGCTGCGTCGCCCCAGTGGCACCTTGCTGCGCGAGTACACGGTATTGCTGGACCCACCGCTTTACTCCGAGACTGCGCCGGTTGCGGTGAACCCGGTAGTCAGTGCGCCGCCACCGCGCTCGCGCATCGCCGACCGCCCCGCCGAATCGGCGCCGCGTCCTGAAGCGGCCTCGTTGCCTGATTTCACCCCCCAGCCAGGAGCCGAGCGCTACACGACTGTTTCTGGCGATACGCTTTGGACCATTGCCGAGCGCACGCGTCCTACTCCGGTCGCCTCCATCAATGACACCATGACTGCGATCCATTCGCTTAACCGTGGTGCCTTCGTCAATGGTGACATCGACCGTTTGAAGCTGGGCCAGACGTTGGTCCTGCCGACCGCCGAGCAACTGGGTGGCAGCGGCGATGCCCAAGCCGCTTCCAGCGTGGCGGAGGTGGCTGACGACGATGCCGGTACCGAACAGCGCGCGGCGCTGCCCAGCAGCCAGGCGAGCAGTAGCGCTCAGGTTGATGGTGCATCTCAGGACGAAGCGCCTGAGACACCGGCGGTGGCGCAGACCGGCGAAGCCCGTCTGCGCATCGAAGAAGACGAAGTGACTGACTCCGAAGCCGAGTCAGCCCAGCTGCAAAGCCGGCTGACCGATCTGGAGGGCCGCTTCAATGCTCTGCTGAGCGAGCTGGATGCCCGCGATCGTCAGATTGCTGCACTGCAGGCCGAGCTGGAAGTTCTGCGCGCTGCCCGTGAGGCCGAGCAGGAACAGGCCGCGATGGCCGGTGCGGCCGGTGGTTCACTGGGCAGTGGCGGCGGCGGTTCTGATGCATCCCCGTACGGCAGTGATGACCCGGCCGCCGGTGCCATTGCCGCCGAAATGCCCGCAGCCGCTGAGGAGTCCAAGTCCTCCGGTGGCATGCTGTGGTGGTCTTTGCTGGTCGGCTTGCTGGCCTTTTTGATCGGTTGGGTTGTTTCCCGCCTGCGCGGCAAGCCGCAGCCGGCAGCACCTGCGCCGGCCAGCAGCGCTCCGCTGTCGGATTCGGATAATCGCGTTGTCGCCGCTGGTGGCGCTGCTGCTGTTGCCGCGACCGGTGCGTCTACCAGCGCCGCATTCGAAGACAGTGCAGAAGGCGTTGATTTGTACATCACCTATGGCCGCTTTGCCGAAGCGCGTGCGCTGCTGGACAAATCGATTGCCGAAGATCCTGACAACCTAGATCTGCGCTACAAGCAGGCCCGCGTAACCGGCGAACTCGGTGATGCGGAGGGCTTTGCCGAGCAGTCTGCCGCTATCGCGCGTCTGGACGGTGACATGCAGCGTGTCGATCAGCTGAAAGCAAGGTTCCCGCAATTGGATAAGCCGAATGCAGCCCCGCTGGACACCGTCGAGGATGTGCTGGCGGGTGACGATGTCGGGTCGGCTGAGCTGGATGACGACTTGGGAGCCAGCGATACGCAGATGAACCTGAACGACTTCACTCTGGACCCTGACTGGGATCTGATCGAAGGCTTGACTCCGACCCCGGCACGCAAGAACAGCAAGACAGACTCTGCGCCGGTAGACGATGAGCCGTTCGAGAGCAGCCTGCACGAGTTTCCTGAGATCGAGGAATTGGACGAGCACGATTCGTTCAACCACCTTGAGCGCGAGGACTCCAAGCGCTGAGCTGGCGGTAATGAAAAGGGCGACCCTCGGGTCGCCCTTTTTCGTTCAGGCAAACAGCACCTTGGCAACATCACGGAAGTGCCTGGCGAAGTGCACGGTCATGCCCTCGCGCAGGTAGTCCGGCAGTTCCTCATAGTCGCCCCGGTTTGGCTCCGGCAATATCAGCTCGTGAATGCCCTGGCGGCGCGCGGCGATAACCTTTTCGCGAATGCCGCCAACGGGCAGTACGTGGCCGGTCAGCGTGATCTCGCCGGTCATCGCCAGCCCGCTGCGGGGCGCCTGCTGGCGGGCCAGCGAGAGCAGGGCGCTGGCGATGGTAATGCCGGCGGAGGGGCCGTCCTTGGGCGTTGCTCCTTCCGGGACGTGCAGGTGAACAAAGGCCTCGTCAAAGAAGCTGCGGTCTGCCTTGTACGTGGCAAGGTTGGCGCACAGATAGCTGTAGGCGATTTCTGCCGACTCCTTCATCACCTCGCCCAGTTGGCCGGTCAGCTTGAAGCCCCGGTTGAGGGTGTGTATGCGGGTTGCCTCAACTGGCAGGGTGGCGCCGCCCATGGACGTCCAGGCCAGGCCGGTAATGATACCGGTGCCCTTGAGCTGCTTCTCGGTACGGAACGCCGGTGTGCCAAGCAGGTCTTTGAGGTCGGCAGGTTTGATGCTGATGCGTTTGTCAGGCTGTTCCAGCAATCGCACAACGGATTTGCGCACCAGCTTGCCTAGCTGCTTCTCCAGGTTGCGCACCCCGGCCTCACGGGCATAGCCCTCGATCACCTGATGCAGCGCCTTGTCGGTTATGCGCAGTTGGCTTTTCTTCAGGCCGGCGCGCTCCAGCTGACGTGGCCAGAGGTGATGCTTGGCGATGGCGAGTTTCTCTTCGGCGATATAGCCGGATAGACGAATGACATCCATACGATCGAGCAGCGGGCCCGGGATGCTGTCCAGCGTATTGGCGGTGCAGACGAACACGACCTTGGACAGATCCAGCCGCAGGTCCAGGTAATGGTCGAGGAACTGGCTGTTCTGCTCAGGGTCCAGAGTCTCCAGCAAGGCAGAGGCCGGGTCGCCCTGATGGCTGCTGCCCAGTTTGTCGATCTCATCGAGCATGATGACCGGGTTCATTACGCCAACGTCTTTCAGCGCCTGCACGAACTTGCCTGGCATGGCGCCAATGTAGGTGCGGCGATGGCCCTTGATCTCCGCTTCATCGCGCATGCCGCCAACGCTGAAGCGATAGAACGGACGGTCCAGGCTTTCTGCGATAGAGCGGCCGATGCTGGTCTTGCCGACACCCGGCGGGCCCACCAGCAGGATGATTGAGCCCGCCACCGAGCCACGGAATGCGCCCACGGCGAGGAACTCGAGAATCCGCTCTTTTACGTCTTTCAAACCATCGTGATCGCGGTCGAGCACCTTGCGCGCGTGGGCAAGGTCGATCCTATCCGGTGGTGTGATGCCCCAGGGCAGCGCCGTGGCCCAGTCCAGATAGTTGCGGGTAACGGCGTATTCGGGCGAGCCGGTCTCCAGTACCGACAGTTTGTTCAGCTCCTCGTCAATGCGTTTCTGTACATCGTCGGGCAGCGTTTTGTCCTCAAGGCGTTCGCGGAACTGATCGATATCGGCGGTGCGGTCATCCTTGGACAACCCCAGCTCCTTCTGGATGATTTTAAGCTGCTCTTTGAGGAAGAACTGGCGCTGGTGATCGCTGATGCTGCGATTGACCTCGGCGGTTATCTCACCCTGCAGCCGCGCTACTTCAATTTCCTTTTTCAGCAGGCCCAGCACTTTTTCCATGCGGCGCAGGATGCTGACCGTGTCCAGCACGTCCTGCAGCGCCTCGCCCTTGGCAGAGGTGAGGGCGGCGGCAAAGTCGGACAGGGGCGATGGGTCGTTGGGGCTGAAGCGGTTGAGGTAGTTTTTCAGCTCTTCGCTGTACAGCGGGTTGAGCGGCAGCAGTTCCTTGATCGCATTGATCAAGGCCATGGCATAGGCTCGCACCTCATCGCGCTCATCGGCCGGCGCTTCGGGGTATTGGACCTCCACTCGGTACGGCGGCGTCTTGCTCAGCCAGCGGGTGATGCGTACCCGGGTCAGACCCTGGGCGATGAACTGGATCTTGCCGTTTTCACGCACGGCATGGTGAATGCGCACAGCACAGCCGGTGTCCGGCAGCTGTTGCGGGTCAATCTCACCGTCGGCGTCCAGCGGGCTGTCGACATAGAACAGCGACAGCGCCTTGTGCTCGGTACCGGCCACCTGCTCAATGGTTTCATGCCAGGACTGTTCGTTGACGACAACCGGCATGACCTGGGCAGGAAAGAAGGGGCGGTTGTTGATGGGTAAAAGGTGCAGCGTCTTGGGCAACTGCTGGTTGGGTAGCGCCAGGCCAGTGCCGTTGCTCTGGTTGGCGCCGTCCGCGTTGTGTTCGATGTAGTCTGAATCCTGATCGCTCATGTGTTGGCCTTTTCAGTGGTTCATGCTGCAGAGATGGCGGCGGCCGATGGCGATTTCAATAGCGGTTTTTTTCGGGCACTTGTGGCAGCATGGGCGCCTGCATTGATGGATGGCCCAGTATGCGCACACGCATTCTCGATCTGCCGGTTCAAACCGCGACCCATGCCCACCCCGAGCACCAACTGGTGATCGGGCTGCGTGGCTGCGCGGATTTTGAGGTGCAGGGGCAGGGCGGAGCGGTCAACCGCCTGCACGCGTGTGTGGTGCCCAGCGGCGAGGCCCATGCCTTTTCCGGGCGTGGGCACAACAACATGCTGATCATGGATTTACCGGTGGCGGCTGCGGGCGCGCTGGCCAGTGATGGCGCACACCGATTGTTCGAGCGGCCGCGCTTTGTGCAGCTGGATCATCAATTACAAGGGCTGCTGGACTTTGCCCAGTACGCGCTGGCCGCACCGCAGGCGGCCGACGATGGTCTTGAATGGCATCTGGGCGGCGTGGTGCTTGCGTCCTTGCAGCGGCGTCTCGGCCTGGATGGCGATGTCCCGCGTGCCCGCGGCGCGCTTAGCCCCGAAGAGCTGCAGCGCCTTGAGGCCTATGTGCTGGCGAACCTGGATCGACCGCTCAGCGTCTCGGCGCTGGCCGCGCAGGTATGTGTCAGCAGCAGCCATTTTCATGCGCTGTATCGACAGGCCACCGGCATGACGCCGCATCAGCATGTACTGGCGTTGCGGGTGCGTGAGGCGGCGCAGTTGCTGCGTGAAACCCGCCTGCCGGTTGCCGAGGTCGCCAGCCGCTGCGGCTTCTCCAGTCAAAGCGCGTTGACGCACGCGCTGCGACGTCAGCTTGGTGAAACACCTCGGGCGGTCCGTCTGGGCGCTTGAGTTCCGAGCTTTTCGCAAAAAGATCAGAGTTTTCTGCAAGATTCCCGTCGGTTCTGCTTCTACAGTCGATGATCGTGCCTGCCGATCTGGCAGTGGCGAATTTACATCACAACAAAGCGGATGGTTCGTCGCCTGCGCCCTGATGGTCTAGGGTGGTAGTAAGGCGAACTCATAACCCGCCGGCTCACTGCCGAGCCCGGGTCGATCCAGGAGCATGCCAGAATGTTTAAAGCCAGCGAGGCGTTGCAGGGTGACTTCCTGCGCAGCCAGCCCAGTGAATTCCTGCACACTGTCAGTGCCAATTACGCCGTCGATGAAGACAGCTATCTGCGTGAGCTGATAGAGCTGGCACAAGCGCAGGATCTTGCCGCGTTGTCGCGCAAGGCCAACCAGTTGATCATCGACGTGCGCAAGCGTGACAACGCCGTCGACAGTATCGACGCCCTGCTGCAGCAGTACAGCCTGGACACCCAGGAGGGCATCATGCTGATGTGTCTGGCCGAGGCGCTGCTGCGCGTGCCCGACGCTGATACCGCTGACGCGCTGATCCGCGACAAGCTCAATGCTGCTCAATGGGATCGCCACGTGGGCCAGAGCGAGCACACTCTGGTCAACGCTGCCGCCTGGGGCCTGGTCATGACTGGCAAGGTGGTCAATCTGGACAAGCGCCACGACGGCACGCCCGGCACCGTGCTCGGCCGTCTGGTCAAGCGCAGCGGCGAGCCGGTTATTCGCGGCGCGATGATGCAGGCCATGAAGATCATGGGCCGCCAGTTTGTCCTTGGTCGCACCATCACCGAGGCGCTGAAGAACGGCAAGCCGCAGCGTGACCAGGGTTATACCTATTCCTTTGACATGCTTGGTGAGGCGGCGCTGACCCGCGCTGATGCAGCCAAGTACTTTGCCGACTACAGCAAGGCCATTGCCGCGCTGGTCGATGACAAGTACAAGGGCGCCAGCCCCAAGCCAACCATCTCCATCAAGCTCTCCGCATTGCATCCGCACTACGAAGTTGCCCGTGAAGAACAGGTGATCGAAGAGCTGGGTGAAAGCGTGCTGGAGCTGGTGCGTCAGGCGCGCAAGGGTGATGTTGGTATCACCATCGACGCTGAAGAGGCGGACCGTCTGGAGCTGTCGCTCAAGCTGTTCGAAAAGGTCTATCGCCACCCCGATGTGCAAGGCTGGGGCAACTTTGGTCTGGTTGTTCAGGCCTACTCCAAGCGCGCCTTGCCGGTGCTGTGCTGGCTGACCCTGGTGGCGCGCTCGCAGGGTGATCGCATTCCGGTGCGCCTGGTCAAAGGCGCCTACTGGGACTCGGAAATCAAATGGTCGCAGCAGGCGGGTCTGGCCAATTACCCGGTGTTTACCCGTAAGGAAGCCACCGACGTTTCCTACCTGGCCTGTGCTCGTTACCTGCTCAGCCCGCTCACCGATGGTCATATCTATCCGCAGTTTGCGACCCACAACGCGCATACCGTGACCTGTATTCTGTCCATGGCCGGCGATCGGGAGTTTGAGTTCCAGCGTCTGCACGGCATGGGCGATGCGCTGTATGACACTGTCATCGAGCAGGCGGGTTGTCCGGTGCGCATCTACGCGCCGGTCGGTGCTCACAAGGATCTGCTGCCCTATCTGGTGCGACGCCTGCTTGAGAACGGCGCCAACTCCTCTTTTGTGCACAAGCTGGTCGATCCGCGCGTGCCGGTCGAGACGCTGACGGCTCACCCGGTGGCAACCCTGCAGCGCCATACTGTTCTAGCCAACCCGCGTATCCCGCTGCCGCCGGCCCTCTACGGAGAAGGGCGGCGCAATTCGCGCGGCATCAACATGAACGTACTCTGCGAGTGGCTGCCGCTGAAAGAGCAGCTGGACAGCTGGTGGAACAGCCGCTGGAGCGGTGCTCCACTGGTTAACGGCAAGCGCCTGAGCGGTGAGGTTCGACCTGTGCTGTGTCCATACCAGCTGTCGCATCAGGTAGGTGAGGTGGTCTGGGCTACCGCCGATCAGACCCGCGAGGCGATCGATGGCTTGAGCAGCGCCTTTGTGCGCTGGAATGCCACCCCGGTGGACCAGCGCGCTGCGATTCTGGAACGGACCGCCGACAAGCTTGAAGAGCACATGCCAGAGCTGATGGCGCTGTGCACCCTGGAGGCCGGCAAGCTGCTGCAGGACGGTATTGATGAAGTGCGCGAGGCAGTGGATTTCTGCCGCTATTACGCCGCTCAGGCCCGTCAGCGCTTTGCCACCATCACCTTGCCCGGCCCGACCGGTGAGAGTAACGAGATCTATCTGCAAGGCCGTGGTGTGTTTGCCTGCATCAGCCCCTGGAACTTCCCGCTGGCGATCTTCCTTGGTCAGGTCAGTGCTGCGCTGGTCTGTGGTAACACCGTGGTTGCCAAGCCCGCAGAGCAAACCAGTCTGGTGGCGGTACGCTGCGTCGAGCTGATGCACGAAGCCGGCCTGCCGGGTGATGTGCTTGCCCTGCTGCCGGGTGATGGCAAACAGGTGGGCAGTGTAGTTACCGCCGACCCGCGTATCACCGGCGTTGCCTTTACCGGCTCAACCCAAACCGCGCACATCATCAACCGCGCCCTTGCTGCCCGCGACAGTGCCATCGCGCCGATGATAGCCGAGACGGGCGGCCAGAACGCGATGATCGTTGACTCCACTGCGTTGCCTGAACAGGTGGTCAAGGATGTTGTGCACTCTGCCTTCCAGAGTGCCGGCCAACGCTGCTCGGCGCTGCGGGTTTTGTTTGTGCAGGAAGATATCGCGGAGCGCGTGATCGAGCTGCTCAAGGGGGCCATGGCTGAGCTGCATGTAGGTGACCCAGCGCGTCGTGACACCGACGTGGGCCCGGTCATCGATGCCGAAGCGCGCGAAGGGCTGCTGGCCCACGTGCGTGAGCTCAAGCAGGCAGGGCGACTGATTGCCGAGACACCGGTTCCGCCGGGCCTGGATGGGCATTTTATCGCGCCGGTGGCTTTCCGCCTGGATAGCATCAATGAATTGACCAAGGAGCACTTTGGGCCGATTCTGCACGTGGTCACCTGGCGCAATCGTGACCTGGACAAGGTTATCGATGACATCAATGCGACCGGCTTTGGCCTGACGCTCGGGGTGCACAGCCGCAACGAGGATACGGCAGAACACATTGATGCGCGGGTGCGTATCGGCAACGTGTACATTAACCGTAACCAGATTGGCGCGGTGGTCGGTGTGCAGCCGTTTGGTGGGCAGGGCTTGTCGGGCACCGGCCCCAAGGCCGGTGGTCCGCACTATCTGCTGCGTTTTGTTACCGAGCGCACGCGTACAATCAACACCACCGCAGTGGGTGGGAATGCCAGTCTGTTGTCCCTCGGCGATGGGGAACCTTGAGGCGCCGGGTGACAGGAGTGCAGCAACAGGGATGAATCAGCAGCAGGGATAGTTCAGCAACCGAGGGTGCAAGGCGCAATCAGGGTTGCCACAATAGGTGGCAGCCCGCCGCAAATCGGCGGCATCAGACTTCGCATCTCTGAGAGAGAGAACAAAAAATGGAAGGTAATACTGCAGTCGTTACGGCGACGTTCGTTGTCTACATCGGGGTAATGCTCGCGCTTGGCTATATCGCCTACAAGCGCACCACCAACCTGTCCGACTATATCCTGGGTGGCCGCTCGCTGGGCCCGGGTACCGCTGCGCTGTCGGCGGGGGCCTCCGACATGAGTGGCTGGCTGCTGCTCGGTCTGCCGGGTTACGCGTTGTCCGCAGGCTACGAAGCTTCGTGGATTGCCATGGGCCTGCTGGCCGGCACCTGGGCCAACTGGCTGATCGTGGCTCGCCGCCTGCGGGTTTACTCGCATCTGGCCAGTGATTCGCTGACGCTGCCGGCGTACTTTGAAAACCGCTTTGAAGACAACAGTCGACTGCTGCGGGTGATTTCGGCGATTTTCATTCTGCTGTTCTTCCTGTTCTACACCAGCTCGGGGCTGGTAGCTGCCGGCAAGCTGTTTGAAAGCACCTTCGGCTTTGGTTACAGCATTGCCGTGATTGTGGGGACGGTAGCGATCATCTCCTATACCTTCTTCGGCGGCTTTCTGGCGGTATCCTGGACCGACGTTATTCAGGGCCTGCTGATGGCGGCAGCGCTGATTGTCGTACCGGTCATGGCGCTCAATATCATGGGCGGTTGGGATGCGGTACATGGGGCGATGGAGGCTCGCAACCCCGAGCTGCTGAACCTGTGGACCAATGTTGAGGGTGAGCCGCTGGGCTTTATTGCGATCATCTCCCTGCTGGCCTGGGGCCTTGGCTACTTCGGTCAGCCGCACATTCTGGCGCGCTTCAAGGCGGTAGAAAGTGACGCTGCCCTGCCAACAGCGCGCCGTATCGCCGTGCTGTGGTCTGGCGTGTGCCTGCTGGCTGCCCTGGTTATCGGTTGGGTGGGTATCGGCTACTTTGGCGAAGAAGGTCTGGCTGACTCCGAGACCGTGTTCCTCTCGCTGGTTCAAGCGCTGATGCATCCTCTGGTCGCGGGCATTCTGCTGGCGGCGGTACTGGCAGCCATCATGTCGACTGCCGACTCCCAGTTGCTGGTGTCGTCCTCCGCACTGGCCGAGGACTTCTACAAGGCGCTGTTCCGTCGCGACGCCACTCAGCAGGAACTGGTCTGGGTTGGTCGTTTTGCGGTAGTGGGCATCGCTGCGATCGCGCTGTTGCTGGCGTTTAACCCCGACAGCACGGTGCTGGGTCTGGTGTCCTACGCCTGGGCCGGCTTTGGCGCTGCCTTCGGTCCTGCGGTGATCCTGTCGCTGTTCTGGCGCCGGATGAACCGCTTTGGCGCGCTGGCCGGTATCGTTGTCGGCGGTGTGACTGTGGTGCTGTGGAAGCAGTTCGACAGCAGCGGCCTGTACGAAATCGTGCCGGGCTTTATCCTGGCGACTATCGCGATTGTGGTGGTCACCTTGGCGACACCAGCGCCTTCCGCCCATGTAGAGTCGCAGTTTGACGATATGAAGTCGCGCTTCTAACGTCTGACTGACCTAAAAAGCCCGCCCGGTGCAATGTCCTGAGCGGGCTTTTTTGTGGCTGGTTTCTACGTTGAGCTGTTGCTGAGTCAGCTTTTCGCCTTCACGGCGAGCCAAGGGGCACCCGGCTACGCGGCCCTTCGGGTTCGCTGTGTAGCTCGATTTATCGGGGAGACCTCGCCGGCCACTCAAAAACTCGTCGCTGGGCTCCTCAGACATCCTATGACTCTTTTCCTGCCAAATCTGCGCTATTCGCCCGCGTAAACGGGGGGGCGCATGTGCACACTTGATCATCCGAGCATTCGGCAAGCTGTCGTGACGTGTGTGGGTTTGCTGCTTATCCGATGACCTTCAGCAAAAACGCATACTCCTCCGCCACCTCCCGCATGGCCTGATAGCGTCCGCTTGCGCCGCCATGGCCGGCAGTCATTTGGGTGCGTAGCAGCAGCGGCTCGTCGTTGCTGCGTGTGGCGCGCAGGCGGGCGACCCATTTGGCCGCTTCCCAGTACTGCACGCGCACATCGTGATAGCCCGCGGTGACCAGCATGGCAGGGTAGGCCTGCGCCCTGACGTTTTCATAGGGCGCGTAACCCTTGATGCGTGCGGCGACCTCGGGCTCGGCTGGGTTTCCCCATTCTTCATATTCGCCAATGGTCAGCGGCAGCTCCGGGTTGTTCATGGTGTTCCACACGTCGACGAAGGGCACGTCTGCCACTGCGGCGCGGAACAGCTCGGGGCGCTGGTTGATCACATTGCCGATCAGCAAGCCACCGGCGCTACCGCCAGCGATGGCCAGCTGGCTGCTGTCGGTCTTGCCAAGTGAAATGAGTTGCTCGGCGCAGCGGATAAAGTCGCTGAAGGTGTTCGCCTTGTGCTCCAGCTTGCCTTGCTGGTACCAGTGCTCGCCCATGTCGGCGCCGCCACGGACGTGGGCGATTGCAAAGCGCCAGCCGCGTTGCAGCAGGGACAGGCGGGCATGGGAAAACCAGGGGTCCATGCTGGCGCCATAGGCACCATAGCCGTACAGGTACAGCGGGCCGCTGCCCTGGGCATTGGCCGGTTCTATCAGGCTGATGGGGATGCGCGCACCGTCGTCGGCCACGGCCCACAGGCGCTGGACCTGATAATCGTCTGGCGAGAACTGGCCTTCCACCGGCGTGGTGCGCAGGACTCGTTGGCTGCCATCTGCCAGCGTGAGGGCGCGTATCTCGGCCGGCCGATTAAGCGATTCATAGCGCAGGCGTACCTGAGGGCTGCTGTATTGTTCCCCGCCTTGCACATGCAGGCTGTAGACCGCGTCAGGCATCTCGACCAGATAGCCTGGGCTGTTGTTGGGTTGCACTTCCAGCTGAACCAGGCCGGCGTTGCGGTACTGCAGGATCAGCGCGCTGCGCTGCAGTTCTACGCCTTCGAGCGTGCGGCTGTCGTCGACGGCGCGCAGGGCCTGCCAGTTATTCTCTCCGGGCAATGTCGGGTCGCAGACAAACAGCCCGAAGTTTTCGCCCTGGCTGTTGCTACGAATCACAAAGCCCTGTTCGCCGTGGTCGGCGTCGTACTCGTGGCCGCTGCGACGGGGCGCCAGACACTGCAGTGGTGTCGCTGGATCATCCGCTGGCAGGTACTGCAGCTCGCTGGTGTTCTTGCTGCTGCTGGCCACGCAGATATAGCGGTCCGAGCTGCTGCGGTATACATCCAGATAGAACAGCGGGTCGTTTTCTTCAAATACCCTTACCGGGTCGGCATCCTGACGCAGGCGCCAGAGTGTGGCTGGGCGGGCGCTGGCATCCAGGCTGATGGCAAACAGCGTGCGGTTGTCATTGGCCCAGCACAGGGTGCCGGCAGCCTGCTCCAGAGGCAGGCTGTATTGCTGCTTGTCTGTCAGGCTGCGTACAAACAGCTGATACACCTCGTTGCCCTGGGTATCGAGGCTGTAGGCCAGCCAGTTCTGGTCCGGGCTGACGCTGAAATCGCCCAACTCAAGAAACGGGTGCTGCTCGGCCAGTTGGTTCGGGTCCAGCAGTAACTGCTCGCTGGTTGCATCGATCTCAAGGCTGAACTCGGACTGGCGCTGGCAGCGGTAGTAGCGCGGATACTCCGCACCTGCCTCGGTGCGCTGATAGTAGAGCCAGTTGTCGCGCACGCTGGGCAGGCCGAGATCGGTCTCGCGGATGCGTCCGCGAATTTCCTGGAACAGCTGCTCGCGCAGCGACTGTGCGGGTGCGAGCCATTGCTCCGTGTAGTGGTTTTCGGCTTCCAGGTAGGCGATGACATCAGCGTTGTCGCGCTCCTGCAGCCATTGATAAGGGTCGGTGCCGGCAACGCGGCGAGCTTGCGGGGCTTTCAGGTCAGGACGCATGTTGTAAAAACCGTTATGATGGCGCGGTCATTTTTTGGGTTAGGTGCCGGCCAATGTTCAATGAAGCAGAGTATCAGTCAGTCTGGTGGGTCTATCTGGCCGCTGCCGGTGGTTGCTGGCTGGTCTGGTGGAAGATTACCGCGCTGGCGCGCTGGTGGTTTGTACGTGAGCCGCTGTGCCTGATCATGGCTGTGCTGCTGTTCACGCCGATGCCGGTAGAGCAGGGCGGTGGCTGGTATGCGCCAGCGTTTCTCATCTACCTGCTCGATACAATTTTGTCGACCGGCGACAATGGCCCTCGTGCACTGGCCGAGATCAGTATCATGCTGTCGATCGCGGCACTCTGCTGGTTGGTTTACGCCGCCATTCGTGTGCTAGTCATGCGCTGGTGGCGGCGTACACACCCGGCCGACGAGCAACAGGCGTCGGCCGAGTCCTAGTTGGCAGCGGTTACTCGCCGTTGCGTTGCTCGTGCATCATGCGCGCAAGGCGCATGACCTGCTCCTGAAACTCGGTACGCTGGGCATCGGTCATTGGGCACATGCCTAGCTGCTCAAACAGGCGATAGCCGCGCACTGAGAAGAACAGGATCGCCGCCTGAGCCAGGCCCAGCGGTGACTTCTCAAGAATATCGAACAGACCTTCGACGTTGTCAGCACTGGTTTGCAGCAGGGCAGGGTTGCTGGCGGCGGCGGCAAAGATGGCCGAGTCCAGGTTTTTCTCTTCGCTTGATTCACTCATGTTGCTCAGCAGCAACGCCTTGAGCTCGCGCATCGGCTCATCGGGCAGCACGCTCTCATAGGCACCCCAGCGCACACGGAAGCGCTCAAGGCGGTATTCAATCATAGCGGTCAGCAGGGCATCCCGGTCCGGGAACATCTGCTGCAGGGTGGCTTCTTCAATCTTGCTGCGTTCACTCAAGCTGGCAAAGGTGAGTTGCGATGCGCCAAGCTCACTGACGATGGCTTCCGCGGCGCGGAAAATAATGACTTTGAGTGCATCCGGGTTCTGACTGCTGACCGTGGTATCCACTGGTGGCCCCCTGTGAAAGACTGTCCTGCTCGCCGCCGACGGTCAGGTCATCGGGCGAGGGTGGTAGAGGTGATCTAGCTGCGGCATCCAGGGGCTGCCCAGGGCGGGAGCGGGAGGTTGGATGGCCTATGCAATAGCGCATAGGGTAGCCCGTTGGGGCGAAGGAGGCGAGTGCTTTTTGGCTGAAGAGCAGGCAATAAAAAACCCGGCCTGAGCCGGGTTTTCTTCAGCGCATCGGATTAGCCGATGATCTGAATGTTTGCAGCCTGCTTGCCCTTCGGACCAGTGGTCACGTCGAAAGACACTTTCTG
>MDTG01175446.1_pt1 | contig 14121 bp, 6 predicted proteins | sample 811421 | NCBI WGS metagenome assembly MDTG01 (sample SAMN05326645, study PRJNA326480) | marine metagenome | isolation source: seawater | place: Pacific Ocean: South East | collected 2011 | reverse complement strand
GCTCGCAACTGGCTTGCGACAGTAGGCTCCGATACTGCCTCAAAGGACAGTGCAATTTCTGGCGTTGATGCGGCGGTAACTTCCGCAATAGCTGCTGCTCCGGTTGCCGGCGAGACCTACAACCTGACCACAGCCCTGGATAGCAAGACGCTGGGCGCTGGCAGTGACCAGGCATTCGCCACTGACTCTGCTACCGCTTCCTCTGACACGTTTAACGTGAGCGATCAGGTAGATGGTGGTGCTGGCACTGACACATTTAGCCTCACGCTGAACGACTCGGCAGCTGGCGGTGGTGGTGTAAGCTATACTCCGAGCCGCGTTACCAACTTTGAAAATCTCAAGCTTACTAACATTGATGATGACACCCCGTTAACTGTCAACGCGTCGTTGATGGGCGTTACGGGTGTTGAGAATGCTGCCTCCACCTTTGCGGTGACTGCCAGCAACGTGTCTGCAGGAACCTCGCTGGCTGTCACGGGCGCTACTGCCGCGACGACCATGACCGTACTTGGCGCAGGCCTAACCGGTACTGCGGATTCCGCCAGCCTCTCTCTTACTGGGGCCAGTGGTGCCGTGACTATTCAGAGCACGACTGCTCAGGATTTTGAGGCTCTGACGGTAGCCGCCGAGGGCGTCAACACAAGTAACGTTACGGTGGACGATGTAGGAAATGCTGCCGCTGTGACTACTGTTACGGTAACTGGATCTGGTAGCTGGGATATGGAGGGCGGTGGTAACTTGGCGACTGCTCTTACGACGCTTGACGCTTCTGGTAACAGCGGCGGCGTGACTTTCACTTCTTCCGTTGCTGGTACCACGCTTACTGGCGGTGCAGGCAATGACGGATTGACGGGTGCAGCCGGAAACGACGTTATCTCCGGCGGCGCAGGCGATGACACCCTCGCGATGGGTAGTGGCGGTATTGACAATGTGTCCGGCGGTGCAGGCAACGACACTGTGACCGTTACGGCTCTAACTGAGGACGACACAATCTCCGGTGGTGACGGTGTAGATACGCTGACCATCGGCAGCGCTATCGCTTTCGATGACGAGTCAACTCCGACCGTTGACGATGCCGCCAACATTTCTGGTTTTGAGGTGCTTAACGCTACCGCCGCTTTGACGCAAGACATGGCTGCGCTTGATGGCATCGTTGCTCTATCGTCCACGTCTGGCGTTTTGACTGCCACAGAGGCAGGCGCGATTGGCGACTTCTATGCTCTAGCAGCTAGCACTGGTCTTGACCTGACGCTTGCCACTGATGGGACCGCTGATTCCTTGAACGTGCACGTGGGTAGCGACACAGCTCAGACAAATGCTACAGGCGTTACTGTGGACGCGATCGAGATTGAGACTGCGTTGATTGCCTCTAAGGGTGCGGATGGCAACACGGTTACTGATTTTGAAGCGGATGCTTTGACTTCGTTGACAGTGATTGGCAGTAAGTCCTTATCTGTGACGCTCAACGACAGTACTGCGGTTTCTACTATCCCATTAACAACCGTTGATGCCTCTGGATTTTCGGGTAGTGCCTTGACGATCTCTGCAGTAGAAGCCGACTCTGGTGTTACTGTGACTACTGGCTCTTCAGCTCTAACTGTCACGGTTGGTGATGGCGCAAACGATATCACTGGTACCGCCGGCAATGACTCTATCACCACAGGGGATGGTGCCGACACGATCGTCGCATTTGGTGGCGATGACACGATTGAGGCTGGCGACGGTGTGAACGTCATCACCGTAACCGATGGCGAAAATGACATCGACGGTGGTGAGGGTCTCGACACTATCACTGCTGGTAACGGTAACAACACTATTGACGGCGGCGATGGCGCTGACGTTATTGTTGCTGGCACCGGTGCGAACACGATCACAAACTCTGCCGGTAACGCAACTATTACGGCTGGTAAGGGTGACAACGTTATTACCAACACTGCTGGTGATAGCACAATCACTCTTGGCGACGGCGCAAACACGGTTAACCTGACCGCGGGCAACTCTACCGTGGTAACTGGTGATGGCGCTGACGACATTAATATCACGGCGGGGAACAACAACATCACAGCTGGTGGTGGAAATGACACTATCTCGCTCGGATCTGGTAACGACACGGTTGACGCCGGTGCGGGTACTGACTCGGTAGACTTTTCTGTTGAGCGTGGCACCTGGACGGGTGCTATTTCAAACGCTGAGAACGTCACAGCGTCATTCACTGGTTCAGCGACCATCGATTCGACTGGCATAAGCGGATATTCGTCCTTAACCGTGACGGCGTCTGATGACACTGCTACGACTACGGTGAACAATATTGGAAGCTCAACTATTACCCTGTCAGACGACACCGTTGAGGGCGGCGGCACTGGTGATCTCGAGTCGGTGACGATCGACACTACCGACGACGCGACCATTACTGTTGATTTAGCTGCCAACCAAAACGCGGCCATCGCGGTAGAAAGTGACCTAGCCACGCTGAATATTACTGATGCGGCGAGCGTCACGATTAAGGCCTCAGGCGGTGGTTTTGGTAACCTTCTCGCAGCTGATATGGCAGAGGTGGACCTCGACGATGACGAGACCACTGCGCTTACGATAACCGCTGCTGATTACACCTCTTTGGAAGCAGACGTTGAAGCTGGAACTGAGTCTCTAGCTACGTTGACGATTGATGCGGAAGGAGCTGAGTCGGATCTCACTCTCGACGAGCTTGCTGACCCCACGTCGTTAACAAGTGTGACAGTAACCGCTGATGGCCTCAATTCAACTGCCAGCGTAGGTAAAATTGGTGACGCTGAAGCAGCTACTCCGGTCAACGCGATCTTGGATTCTGTCACTGTCTCGGCATCCAATGGCGCTACCATCGACTTTAATGGTGGCATCGGTGACAACGAAGAGGGCGATATCAATACCCAGGGGGACTTGGTGTCTTACAGCGCCACTGCAGACGGTACCGGTAGTACTGTTGAGGCTCCCGAAGTTATGGCGGACGGAGACAATATTGGAACAGTCAGCTACGTTGCGTCGAACGGCGGTACTGTTGATTCTGATGGCGGTACGGCAACGGTTGAGCATGGCTTTGACACCTTGACGATGGAGACATCTGGCGCTGGCTCATCGGTCGATGTTGACTACTCCATGGATGAGGGCGCTATTACGGCCTCGCCAGAGGCAAGCATCACTCTCCATGCCGGCGGTGCCGGATCGACCCTCTCGCCCTCTGGCAGCGACGTGGGTGCTGTGGACCTCGACGTCCTGTCTATCACTATAGACTCGTTGGCCACTATGGAGACAGATAGCATGACCGTTGAGGTCGACGACGACCTTGGCGCCATGACATTTAACGTAGCCGCCAATGGTGTCTACGATGGTGATCTTGATGTCGACGTAGCGGAGTCAATGAGTTCGCTCACCATCACGATGGGCGATGAGGCCGATTTCGCCGCAGAAGCTGACGTCGTGAATATTGACGTGGCCGGTGGTAGCGATACCGTGATCGGCATCAACACGCTCACCGTCGATATGGCTGATTATGACGCTGCAGTGACTGTTAATACCGCCGGCGCCAACCTGATTTTGGTTGGAGCTCAGGAATATTTCCAGGTTGGTGACTCCGAAGGCGAGGCGAGTGACGTCAAGTTCTACTCCGGTAGCGTTACTCTCGCTGGCGATAGTGCGAACACTGTTAACGTTTCTAACACGCTAGCTGACGCTGAAGGAGACTTTGGCGGGTTCACTGTAACCACGGGTGCTGGTGCCGATACCATCACTGGTGGCGAAGGTTCGGATACGATTACCACAACCGGCGGTGCCAACGTCGTTGTCGGTGCTGACGGTAACGACAACATCACCACTGGCGGTGGTGGTGACTCAGTCACTGGTGGTGCAGGTAACGATACGATCGCAGTTGGCGCTGGTGCTGATTCGGTAGGAGGTGGAGCCGGTAACGACTCAATCGATCTGACTGAAAATGTCTCCGCTGCTGACGTCGTGGAATTCACTGTCGTAGTTGGCACTTCAAGTGATTCGGCAGAAGTGGGTGCATCGAGCGGGTTTATTGACTCCGGTCAAGATACAGTCACCACCTTTACAACTGGTGTAGACACGATTGAAGTTACTGCTACTAATGTCGAGAGTTTCGTTCACGGCACTAACACCGATTTGGGTGAAGGTGACGCGACGGCTGAAGGTGACGACTCAAACAGTTATGCGACCAACGTTGGCTTGATCAACATGGATGGCGAGACTACTGATGAGTTTGGCGACGCCGACGACGTTTTGATTAACTTCGTGTCACCGACTACTACGATGACCGAAGCACTGTTTGAAGCGGCCCTTAAGTACGACCTGACTGGTACTGCGACAGCAGATACGATGACGGGCGGTGGGCTAGCTGACGCGTTGTCGGGTGGTGACGGTGCCGACACAATCAGTGGTGGAGCCGGCGCAGACACGATTACTGGTGGAGCCGGAGCCGATAATATTACCCTCGGAGCGGGTTCGGACAGAATAGTTTTTGCAGATACCGCCGCCAATAATGGTGTCGACACTGTGACCGACTACGAAGCCGGAGCTACCGGGGACGTCTTGGACTTCACGAACTTCATCACTGTAGCTGAAGGGGATATCGACCTTGCCCTCGCAGCGAACGCTGAGAAGGCAGCAGCCACGAATCACATCTTCGACACGTCTGTTGAGGGGAACATTGCTTCGAAGGATTACGAGGCAGGTGACTTTGGCGACATCTTTGCAGAAGGTGCGGTCATGGACCTCGCTAGCGCGGGGGCTATGAACTTTGTAGTTATAGTCCGCGGCGATGATGTCACTCAGATACTCTATGTGGTCAGCCCTGATGCTAATGCACTGGACGTGACAGATGTGACGGCAGTAGGGACCTTGAGTAACGATGATCTAAATGCCGAAAGTGGGTTTAACGCAGGGGGCAACTTCCTGGACAGTTAAACGGAAGAAGCTGCCGTACTCGCTTTTCTGCTAATCGCAAACCAGCCCTCCAGAGGGCTGGTTTTTTTTTTGCGAATTTATCGGGAAAGGTTTGAAATCATACCCAGAGAGAGATCTTATCTATCTGCCCTATCTGTATCTTGGGTGATGGGCGCGGCGTGAACACGCTAGGTGCACGTTTGAACGATTGAGTGATGTTGCGGCGGTGAACTTGAGACAGCTTTACCATTAGCTTTGGAGTGGCCGGCAACACACCGTTTGACCGTTCGCTTGTTTGTCCGCGAGTCAAAAAGACCGTGATAGCGTCGTAATTTACCTTTTACACGCTTACTGAGATTATGACTGTTGGCATTGCCCCAGCGGAGGTCTGAACTTAATGGAGCGCCCTTAGGTAAAATTGCCCGAAAATATCAAACACTTCGGACAGGGTCTCCCTAACGTCCAGGTCTGTGCGGCCTTGTTCAAGAACATCAGAGCAGAACAGTAATTGGAAGCATTTAACTATGAGCGACCTCACAATTAATCATTTTTTCTCGACGCCAGTGTTTATCTTGCAGGACAACGCATATCAGGAGCACGTTGATGCACTCTTAAAGGATATATATGAGTGGCGAGATAACGACACTGTAGATCTTGTTAGATCCAACAAGGGGGGTTGGCATTCACCTACCGACATTTTCAAAAAAACAGAGCCCGGGCTCCGTCGAATATGTCAACTTATGATCAACTGTTTTGGGCGATGCACCAAAGAAATAGCTCCGAGTTTCGATCCAACGAACCTGGCGATGCAGGGTGAAGGGTGGGTAAACATCAATCCACACAACGGCTTTAACGTTCCACACGATCATCCCGGGTACACTTGGTCTGGGGTTTATTATGTCTTACTGCCAGAAAAAAAGGACCCTGAGGGGCGATCAGGAAGTATTGAACTGCTCGATCCTAGAACCAGCGCTGCCGCCTTGGCTACCGACATTGCAAGTAAGTCTGGCTACTTTAGCCCAAAGCGAACAATAACTCCCACAAATGGAATGATTCTAATCTTTCCTTCCTACTTGAGGCACTGGGTTTATCCCAATGAGGAGGAGGAAGACCGAATCTCCATGGCCTTCAATTTTAAGTACTCGGCTAAGAATAAACAGCAAGTTTACGCTGAGGCAGAACGAGCGAAAGCGCAGCGAGTCGCAAGTAAGAATAGGGGACCGGCAAAGAACAAAAAGAAAAAGTGAACTTTACAGTTTTTTATGAGGAAGAGGGGTACCGCATTGACTTGCCAAAGCTCATGGGGCGCAACGCCGCAGGTGCTTCGTTTCTTCGAGGACTCTTTCGCCATGCTAAGTCGCCGGATTTCTCCTGCTTGGTGCGCAATGAAGAAGGCGCAAAAGCATTTAAAGACCTCTTATCGAGCATAAGGATTGACGCCCGAAGCGACGTCGTGATGCCGGCTGGGTTAGAGAATTTGGCGCGGCACAGAGGTCTTTTTTACCCTGGGCCTGCGATATCCGCGCCCGCTCACCATCGCTTGAGCACATGTCATGGGCACGACAGCTGGGCACTTTGTGGGATTACTCACACAACCGCTTCAGCCGGCGCCATGGATGCAATTGCCGCCTGGGTCACCGCACCGGTGCAGCCGTGGGATGCAGCCATCTGCACCTCAACTGCTGTAAAGAAGAACGTCGAAATAGTTCTTCAGGCGCAAGTTGACTCGTTACGCGAGCGACTAGGTATAACTAAGATTGTCTTGCCATTACTCCCTGTAATTCCTTTGGGAATCAACACTGATGACTTTGCTTACTCAGTAGCCCAGCGCAATGCGGCTAGAAATCAATTGAGTGCTGACGAGGATACTCTGGTAGTGCTCTACGTGGGCCGCCTATCTTTTCATGCTAAAGCTCATCCGCTAGCCATGTACCAAGCGCTTGAGCGTGCCGCGGAAGAAGCAGAGAAGAATGTAGTACTGGTGGAGTGTGGCTGGCATGCGAATGACTACATCAAAGACGCCTTCAGCGCCGGAGCTGCACTAGCCTGCCCATCTGTGAGAGTAGTCACGCTGGATGGTCGGGTGGCCAGTGAGAGAAATACTGCCTGGGCTGCGGCAGACGTCTTTTGCTCGTTGTCCGATAATATTCAAGAAACTTTCGGTATTGTTCCTTTAGAGGCGATGGCTGCAGGTTTACCGGTAATCGTCTCAGATTGGGATGGGTACAAAGATACGGTTCGACATAGTGTGGATGGGTTCCGTATTCCGACTTTGGCGCCACAGCCAGGTTTGGCGGGCGACCTAGCCCAGCGCCATGCTCTTGAACTAGACAGCTATGATATGTATTGCGGGCACAGCTCCAGCCTTGTTGCAGTTCATCCGGACGCTCTGAAGGACGCATTTATTCAATTATTTCAGTCTTCAGCCCTCCGCAAAAAAATGGGCGCTTCTGGACGCCGCCGTGCGATTGAGGATTACGATTGGCGAGCGATCATTCCTCGTTACGAAGCTCTTTGGGAAGAACAAACGAAAATAAGGCTTTCTGCAAAATCTGCGCGAGAGCAGAAGATCGGCTCGGGAGCGGAACCGCCGCCGGCCCCTAAATGGGCGGCAAGGCTTGATCCCACCGTGGCCTTTGCGAACTATCCAACTCAGCAACTGTGCTCTTCAACTCAGCTCACTCTCGCTGAGCCGAGTGCCGAAGCTGCGCTGTCCAAACTTGCTGACTACAATAGCTTGTCGATGGTCAACTATGCATCTTTTGTCTCTCCAACGGAGGGCGAGCTTAAATCTGTTTTAACTTTTGCGGAACAACACTTTCCTAATAGTTGCGCTGCAGAAGACCTTCTCAAAGATATTGATCCCAAGCGCCACCCATATGTGCTGAGAGGCTTAGCTTGGCTATGTAAACTTGGCCTATTCACTTTCTCATGAACATTCTAGTCGTTCATCAGAACTTTCCTGGTCAGTTTAAGCATCTCGCTCCTGCACTAGCTGCGACAGGGCATTCTGTGCAGGCTCTCGTGCCAGTAGCGAAAGGCACCCATGAGTGGAATGGAATTAGGCTCATCCCTTATTCCCTCAGTCGCGGTAATGCCAAAGACGCTCACCCTTGGATAGTTGAGGTTGAAAGTAAGGTCATAAGAGGTGAAGCATGCCTAAGGATCGCCCTAGAACTCAAAGAACAAGGCTATGTGCCCGACATTATCCTTGCTCACCCCGGTTGGGGAGAGAGCCTATTCCTAAAGGAAGTTTGGCCGAATGCCAGGCTCAAGCTTTATTGCGAATTTTTTTACCATGCGCGCCAGGCGGACGTTGATTTCGACCCAGAATTTTCCTCAAGGGACCCAGCGGATGCTGGGAGGATTGTCCTAAAAAACGCAAACTTACTGCTACAGTTTCATAATGCCGAGTCCGGTCTCTCGCCAACTTTCTGGCAGGCTAGTACGTTCCCTACGTATATTCGAGAGAGACTCTCAATTGCTCACGATGGTATTGATACGGATATACTCAAGCCAAATTCAGCTGCTGAGCTTATTCTGGAGTCCGGCAAGGTACTTACCAGCCATGATGAGGTGATTACGTATGTTGGTCGCGCTTTGGAGCCCTACCGGGGCTTTCATATCTTTATGCGCGCCTTGCCTGAGCTCCTGAAGGCAAGGCCCACCGCGGAGGTCATTATTGTTGGAAAGGAGAGTGTCAGCTACGGCGCAGAGCATCCCTCAGGAAGGAGTTGGAAGGCTTTATTGTGCGATGAGGTTATGCCTCTGCTTACAACACAGCAAAGGGCACGCATCCATTTTTTGGGCCTCGTTGACTACAGGCAGTTTCAAGCGCTACTGCAAGTCTCTCGCGTGCACGTTTATCTCACTTATCCATTTGTGTTGAGTTGGAGTCTACTCGAGGCAATGAGTATAGGTTGTTCGGTTGTGGCAAGTGATACTCAACCCATACATGAGGTTATAAAAAATAACGAGACCGGCCGGTTATTTGATTTCTTCGACCCATCGGCGTTAGCCCGATCCGTGACAGACCTCTTAGAGGATGACACCCTTCGCATGCGATTGGGGGAATCTGCGAGAGAGTTCGTTGTGAAGAACTATGACCTCAATCGCATTTGTCTGCCAAAGCAGATTGAGTGGGTGCTAAGCTAATTTACTATTGACCGACGAGGCATTGATCGCGCTACTGAAACCCCTCTGTAGCTTGTGCGTCTCGCCCCTACCCAATGAAATCACTGAAACTAGAGAGTTGATGGAGCGAATTTGGTGAGTCTCGCATCACACATCAAGCGTCAACTGCAAGCCAGCCTCTCACAGGTTTCTGGCGATGATAACGAGACACTGAATGACTCTTTGAGACTACTTGCAAAGTGGCGCAGTGTTCTCATACAGAACACTTTTTTAGAGAGGGAGGGGACTAAGGTACTGCAGGGCCCTCTGGCGGGTTTAGATTTTATACGACAGTCTGCTGAGGGCTGTCATGTTGCAAAATTGCTGGGGTGCTACGAGCAGCCTCTGCAACGACATATAAAAGCAGCGCTATCGGGTCGATACACCAAGATAATTAATATCGGGTGCGCTGAGGGCTACTACGCTGTGGGTTTTGCAGTAGCCGTGCCTGCATTGGTCTCGGTGGCTTATGATATTAACCCAAGCGCTCAAAGCGCTTGTAGGGAGTTGGCTGAAAAAAATGGCGTGAGCGACCGAGTCGAGATTGGAGGAGAGTTTACGCCAGACCATTTTGCTGCGTATGAATGCGAGGCGACGCTCGTTTTCTGCGACATCGAGGGTATGGAGGAGGAGCTACTCAATCCGAATGTGACGCCAGCACTCCGGCGTTTGGACATCATTGTTGAATCTCACGAGTGCCTCAGGCCGGGGATTACGGAAAGGTTAGTCTCTAGATTTGAGTCGTCGCATGTGATCGAAGTTGTAGAGGACGACGGATGGCGGCATCTTGAAGATTTACCTGATTGGTTCACTCAGCTATCCCATTTAGATCAATTACTCGCCACTTGGGAATGGCGATCAGGACCTACTCCGTGGCTGGTGATGCACGCGAGGCATTGACAAACCCAAGCTGCGCATTGATCTCTTCGAAAGGGCGAGAAACCAATTGAGTTGTGCCAGTCACCGGTGTCGGTGGTTACTGAAGGCCTTCGATTGGTCCCCAGTAGCAAAACTGTGTTTCCAGAGGCCCAGATAGAGGCTTAGGTTCTGCATACAGCTGCTCGACTTGTTTAATGAAGGGGGATACGATCCGTGCGGACCCTGGTACTATCTTTAGTCTTTGCATCACGCCATATTTAGAAAGCGCCAACTTACGCTTCTGAATTGACGCATAACCCGTCTTCTTGATTATTGAACTCGCACCCTAAGGAATATGTATGCCAACGATAACCATTGATGATGTGGAATATGACGTCGATTCAATGTCTGAAGAGGCAGTAGCTAACCTGAAGTCTATCCAGTTTGTAGATGGTGAGTTGGCGAGACTTAATGCGCAAATATCTGTCTTGACGACTGCCAGAATGGCTTATTCTAGCGCCCTTCAAAGTCAACTAACTGATGACTTCGATGGTGAGGAAGCCGTCGACCAGTGAGGTGCTGCAGCCCAGGGCCGAGACTTTGGCTTTTGGGTTATGCAATCCAATGGCACATCGCACGCAGGACGTCCTCGTCACTGCGAGAGAAGCCCTTTTTGGCTCGATTGGGTTTTTGACGCAGCCTTGTCTGGGCGACTAAGTCCTATGTTTATCAGACGCTCCAGTACCTTGCGCCTACGCCGTGGGAAAGTTTTTTGAAGTTTAGTGAGCCAGTTAGCGTCCCTTACTTGAGTAGGGGCACGCAGAGATTAGAAGTTAAGGTAAACATTCAGCGGCATTGATTGAACGTTCACGGCAGCCACTTCAGTAGACAATTGAGCGAGTAGTCGTCGTAGGCTGCAGGCAAATGCCATAACTTTCTAACCGCGCCCCTGCCGACCGGATTTTTGTGAAATGTTGCAGCCAAAATACTAATGTTGAGACTTGAATACTGCTGAGAGGCTCCCATATCTACCGGTAGCGGTATTTGTCGCTAAATGTGGCAATAAAAGAAAGAACTTGAGGACGATCAGGTGGCGCAGAAATCAATTAAAAACCCAAAAATCGATTGGGCCCCCGCCCTAAAAAAAAGCTGCCAGGAATCGTTGATAGCGGTAGGGATTTTTTCACTCCTTGCCAATCTCCTCATGCTCGTGCCTGCCTTCTTTATGTTGAATGTCTACGACAAGGCGATTGGGTCCAACAGCGAATCTACATTGGTGGCCTTGTCTTTCATCGCCGTTCTAATGTTTGGGGGGCTCTTTGCGATGGAGGCTCTCAGGTCTAAGGTACTAGTGGCAATCTCGAACAAAATTGATCAGATAATCACACCGCTTGTTTACGAGGCTACTTTACAGAATGCCCTCAGGGTAGGTGCTCACAACGCCAGTGCGCAGCCAATAAACGACTTTTTCAGCTTGCGGCAGTTTGTCTCGGGCAACGGTGCCATCACGGTGTTCGACGCCCCGTGGTTACCTATTTATCTCCTCGTAATGTTCATGTTTCATCCGGTACTAGGGTGGCTCGGCGTGGTAGCAGCTTTGCTGATGATCATAATAGCTATTGCGAATCAGAAGAGTACGTCCGCAAGTCTGCAGGAAGCGACTTCTCTGCATCAGCACCATCTAGGAATGGCTAGGCGTGATATCGCGAATACTGAAGTGGCTGCGGCGATGGGAATGCTTGATGTCATTAAGCAAAGTTGGCGGAGCCAGCAAGATGTCGTTCTGGAGTTGCAGTCGAATGTAAGCTATCAGACAGGTTTTTTTTCTGCGCTCACAAAGACATTTAGGCTCGGTGTGCAGTCGGCAGCCATCGCAACCGGGGCTTTTTTAGTTCTGCAACAGGAGATTTCTCCGGGCATGTTGATTGCGGGTTCGATATTAGTGGGAAGGGCTCTCCAGCCTATTGAATTGGCTGTTGGATCTTGGAAGGGTTTTGTGACGGCCAGAGACCAATACCAGAACCTGCTACTGCTGTTTGATCAAACTGATTGGCAGCAGGATCGAATGTCGCTTCCCAAATTGCGGGGAGCTGTGTCTGCTCATCAAGCGACTATCGCGCCACCAGGGTCACAGACTCCGACTCTCTGCGACTCCACATTTGAAATATCACCGGGAGCCACTTGCATGATTATCGGCCCTAGCGGTGCGGGGAAGAGCACTTTGATCAGAGGAATATTGGGCCTTTGGCCCACTTCCTCTGGGGATATCCGTATCGATGGTGCAGAGGCGTCGCATTACAATCGAAGTGAACTTGGTCAACAAATTGGATACTTACCACAGGACATCGAGTTATTTGTGGGCAGTGTCAGCAGCAACATCGCAAGACAAGGTGAAGTAGATCCTGATGACGTAATTGCCGCGGCGAAGGACGCTGGAATTCATGATCTTATTCTCTCTTTTCCTGACGGTTACGACACCGAAATTGGTAAAGAGGGCGGTGTCATGCTCTCTCCAGGACTGCGTCAGCGTCTGGCGCTGGCTCGCGCGCTCTATAGGAGGCCAGTATTGGTGGTGCTTGATGAGCCAAATTCGAATTTAGATGCAAGTGGCGAGATGGCCCTTAACGGGGCAATAAAAACGCTGAAAGAGGCCGGTTCAACTGTAGTTATAGTAAGCCACCGACAAGGTGCCATGAAGTTAGCGGATCATGTAATCGTAGTCAGGTCAGGTGCGGTGGTGGATAGTGGCCCGCGCGACGAAGTTGTGGCGCGACTGCGCAACCAGAATGCCTCTAGTGTAACAACTGGACAGTTACCAAAGGGCTCTGATGGGGTAACAGTGAAGACCGTACCGGTCTGATACTGCGTCCTCACAAAATCTACTGACATAGTGCAGGCTTTTAAAAATGAATCAAAGCTTATTGCGGTCCGATACTACTGAGGGCGATAACGAGCGCAAGACTCGTTTCATGGGCTATGCGATCGCCCTAGTGATAGTGTTGGTCGTTTTTGTCTGGGGTTCCTTGGCACCGCTTCAGAGTGCAGCTATTGCGCCCGGTGTGGTCCAGGTAGAGGGAAAGCGTAAAAGCATTCAACACTTCGAGGGTGGCATACTTTCTCAAATACTTGTTGCTAACGGTGAATGGGTAGAGGCTGATCAGCCTCTTCTCGTTTTGGACGTAGCCCGCCACTTAGCAGAGAGAGACATTTTGCAGGGGCGCCTCTACAACCAGCAGGCTGCAGCCGATCGACTTCAGGCAGAGCGGGATGATCTACCTGATGCGCTATTCAGAAATTCACTGGTGGATGCCAGCGCCAAAGACGATCGAGCAGCTAATGCCATTTCAAATGAGATAGCACTGTTTTCCGCGCGTTCCGCAGATCGTGAGGCAGAGAAGGAGGTCCTCGCTAGCCGACAGAGGGGGTTCAAGCTCCTTGTGGAGTCAAAGCAATCTGTTGAAGAATCTCTGCGTCAAGAAATTGCTGATTTGCGTGACCTGTTGGCAGACGGCTATGTGGACAAGCAACGGCTCCGACAGCTTGAGCGATCACGCACCGAAGTAATTGGCGAATTAGCCGATCTGAAGGTTTCAATAGAGGAGGTTGGCCTCCGTGTAAGCCAACTAAGGACGCGTTTCAAGAAAGAGGTGGTCGACGAGTTGGCACTAACTCTTGAAGAGCTTTATGACGTCGAGCAGCAGTTCGCTGCGGCAGACGACGCAGTGCAACGCTCCACAATCCGTAGTCCTGTGGCGGGCACAGTGTTGAACTTAATTCCCAACACGATTGGCGCAGTGATTGGATCGGGGGAGACCTTATTAGAAATTGTCCCGCGTATTGACAACTTGGTGGTGGACGCTCGGGTAGCTCCCATGGATATTGACCGCGTGTCAGTCGGGCAGGATGCGGAAGTCCGTTTTTCAGTGTTTAAAGATGCTTATCTGATTTCTGGGTCGTTGACCAAGCTTTCCCCTGACCGCCTAGTCGACCAGGAGACGGATTTGCCTTATTACTCTGCGGAGATAAAGTTACTAGAGGAAGATTTGTCGCTACTGGAAGGCATGAGCTTGGTTCCAGGTATGCCAGCAGAGGTGCTGATAAAAACTGGCGAGCGGACAATGCTGGGATACATCACATCGCCGATGAGGCGCGGGC
>MDTG01419842.1_pt1 | contig 14122 bp, 11 predicted proteins | sample 811421 | NCBI WGS metagenome assembly MDTG01 (sample SAMN05326645, study PRJNA326480) | marine metagenome | isolation source: seawater | place: Pacific Ocean: South East | collected 2011 | reverse complement strand
TCGCCGAGGTTGGTATGAAAGATGACCATGAGTCTGTCCTGAAGGATGAGCGGGGCGTATTGTGCGACAGGCAGCCGGCGTTGCCTATGTTCGAGACCTCTGGAGGGCCGGCGCGAGTCAGCCGATGGCCGCCACCGCGCTCTGTTCCGGTGTGACGGCCGCAAGTGCTGCATCCAGCACGTCGAGCCCGGCGCCGGCCTGGTTGCCCTGTTCCGAGAGAATCCGACGCCAGCGGCGCCCGCCCGGCTGGCCGTGAAACAGGCCGAGCATATGGTGCGTGATATCGCGTAGCGCGCCACCGGCAGCCAGGTGATCCGCGATATAGCCGCGCATGGCTGCCACGGCCTCATGGCGCGTTACGCGCGGCGTGGCGGCGTCGAAGAACCGGGCATCGACATCGGCCATGATGTACGGGTTCTTGTAGGCTTCGCGTCCGATCATCACGCCGTCGACGTGATCCAGCTGCGCCTGGCTTGCGGCCAGATCCACGAATCCGCCGTTGATGCTCATGGGCAGGGCCGGAAAATCCGCGGCCAGACGATGCACACGCGCGTAGTCCAGCGGCGGAATATCCCGGTTTTCCTTGGGCGACAACCCTGAAAGCCAGGCCTTGCGTGCATGCACGATCAGGCGCTGGGCGCCGGCCGCGTGGATCCGGCGCGTGAAGTCGCTCAGGAACGCATAGCTGTCCTGATCGTCGATACCGATTCGTGTCTTCACGGTGACCGGGATAGTCACGGCGGCCTTCATCGCGGCCACGCAATCGGCCACCAGCGCTGGCTCGGCCATCAGGCAGGCCCCGAATGCACCGTTCTGGACCCGATCCGACGGGCAGCCGACATTGATATTGACCTCATCGAACCCGGCCTGTTCGGCCAGCCGGGCACAATAGGCCATATCTCCGGGCTCGGAACCGCCGAGCTGCAGGGCGATGGGATGTTCGTCGGGATGAAACCGCAGAAATCGGTCGGTATCCCCGTGAATCAGCGCCTTGGTGGTGACCATTTCGGTGTACAGCAGCGCATGGCGCGTCAGCCGGCGCATGAAATAGCGCTGTGCCGGCGTCGTCCAGGCCATCATGGGGGCGACCGACAGGCGCGCGCCGGCAGGGATATCGCGTTGGATGGCTTGCACGTTCATCCGTGCATTATCGCATTGTGCGGCTTCGGATTCAGCCGTGCGCTGGCCCGGGCGAAACGTCACAATAGGGCCACCGCTTTCCCGATCGCCGTTGTCTATGTATTCGTTGCTTCGCCCCGCGCTGTTTGCCATGGATGCCGAGCGGGCTCACGAGCGTACGCTGGCTCTGGCCGATCGAGCCCGTGCGGTGACGCACGCGCTCTACGGGGCACACGTGGCTGGCGCCCCGGTCTGCGTGATGGGGCTGGAGCTGGCCAATCCGGTCGGCCTGGCGGCCGGGCTCGACAAGAACGCAGCCCATATCGACGGTCTGGCGGCCATGGGATTCGGCTTCATCGAGGTCGGCACGGTCACCCCGGTTCCCCAGCCGGGCAATGACCGCCCGCGGCTGTTCCGCCTGCCGGAGCAGCGCGCGCTGCTGAACCGCTTCGGCTTCAACAACGCCGGCGCAACCGCGCTGGTCAAGAACGTGGCCGCTGCGAGCTACGGCGGGGTGATCGGTATCAATATCGGCAAGAACAAGACCACGCCACCCGAGCGCGCAGCCCGCGATTACACCACGGCATTGTCGATGGTCTATGACCAGGCGCACTACGTGACCATCAATATCTCGTCACCCAATACCGCCGGGCTGCGCGACTGGCAGGCCGGGGATGCGCTGGACGGCCTGCTGGGGGCGATCGTGGCCGAGCGCGACCGGCTTTCAGAGACACGCAAGCGCTATGTGCCGCTGGCGGTCAAGATCGCCCCGGATCTGGATATGGCCGGGCTGGATGCCATCGTAGCCCGGCTACGCCGACACGCCATCGACGGCGTGATTGCAACCAACACCACGACGACACGCGACGGTCTGGCACCGCGCTGGCGCGATGAAGCCGGCGGTGTCTCCGGCCGCCCGGTGCGCGAGGCCTCGAACAGAGTGATCGCCGCGCTTTACGAACGCCTGGGCGACGATATCCCGATCATCGGCGTGGGCGGGATCATGAGCGGTGGCGACGCCGCGGCCAAGATAGCCGCCGGCGCCCGGGCCGTACAGCTTTATACCGGGCTCATCTATCGCGGCCCGGGTCTGGTGGGCGAGGCCGCCCGTGCGATCGTCGCCAGGGGTGCGGAAACGAGGCCTCGGTAACGAGCGCCTGAGCTGAGTCACGCTCGGTCAACGTCGGCCCTCAATACGCCATTGCTTGTCTTATCGCGCGCCATCGACGTTCATGCACCGACGAACGCAAGATCATGCCTGTTCTGATCATCGGCTAATCGGCAGGCGTGCGTACGCGCAGCAGCTGGGCACGAAAGACATTGTCGATGAAGTCCAGCGATTCGGCCAGCCGGTGGTCATCAGCCACGAGATGCAGTCGGGCCCGGCGACGCTTGGCAAAGGCAAGGCTGGAAGCCAGCGGCACAATCTCGTCGTCCCAGCCGTGCACGACTTCGGTGTCATGCGGGCCGGCGGCGGCCGGATCACCCGGGTAGCCATCTATATAGAGAGCGGGTGCCATGAGAAACAGGGCAGCCGTATGGAGCCGGCCGGCCGCCATCGCGCTGACATAACCGCCCATGGACGAGCCGACAAGCACCAGCGGCGTCCCCTGCGGGTTGTGGGCCAACAGCGTGTCAAGGCGCGCGAGCGGATCATCCTCGCCTTGATAATCGATCGATGTCACGCGATAGCCGAGCGTTCGGGCACTTTCGGCCAGGCGTGTGATCTTGGTGCCCCACGGGCCGCTTTCCTTGCCGTGTGAAAACACGACGGCCGGCTGCATGTAGTGATCGGACATCGTGGACGCTGGTAAAAATTTGCGTCTACTATGCCAGTTGCTGTCATCGAATGGCTGGGAGCCTGTTTGACTGTATCTGTGCCTGTTCAACCGTCTCATCGCGGCGCTCGCTCTAATCGCCACGCTGATCGGCGGTGTGCTTTGTCTGGCGGCGGGCATGGGTCATGCCGGGCCGGGTACGGATCCGGCCGGCTGGGACGATATCGTTACGGCAACCGAGCTGGGCCTGGTGGTGTTCGTGATCGCTTTGGGTGCAAGCTGGCTGTTCGAACGCAGACATCCGGCACTCTGGGCCGGCGAGGCCACGCTGATGCTTGCGGTGATCGCGTCCCTGATCTATGGCCTGGTACTTCGTTGATGCAGTCTCTACCCGATCCGTCACCGATGCGCTGGCAGCCGCGTCGCTTCAAGTCGGCGATCATCGTGCTCGTCGTGGGTCTTGTCTGGCTGGCTAGCTGTTGGGCCGGGCCCTGGTGGATCGCGATCATCGGCACTGTGCCGGGCGTTGTGCTCATCGCGACCGGGTCCGGGCAGTTCCTGTACGCCGGCGATCGACAGCTGCTCTACCACATGGCCCTGATCGGGCCGGTGAGCGCATTGCTTGCACTGGTTGTGGGCTATTGGGTGGGTTGGCCGGTTTTCATCGTTCTTCTGGCCGGTGGTATCGCGACATATCTGATCGCGGGCTGGGCGCTGCGGGTTCAGCATCCGGTACCGCCGGGCATCGAGCCGCCAACCCGCAAACTGGCGCTGATCAACAAGGTGGCCGGTGACGGCGCCTTGCTGGGTTTCTTCGTCAACTGTGCCCGGGTGCCACGCGGCAAGGCCGTGGAGCAGGATGTGGCCGAGCTGCGCGCCTGGGGCGATCTGGCCGCGCGCGATGGCTGGCTGGAGCGGCCAGCCGCGATGCACGGTGCCGCGTCGGTCTTTGGTGAAGCACCGCATATCAGGACCGCCAGGACGGCCGGGGTGTCGTACGAGTGGCTGACAGCGCCTTCGGCCTATGTCCCGCAGAGTCACTGGCCCGGCGCCAGGCGCTGGGCCGAGCACAAGGCCAACCGCTTGATGCGTGCCCGTGTGATACGCAGCCACAAGAGCGCCGGCCAGCCCTGGCTGATCTGTATTCACGGCTATCGCATGGGCCACGGCGCGATCGATTTCCAGTTGTTCGACGTGCCCAAGCTCCATGATCAAATGGGCATGAATCTGATGATGCCGATTCTGCCGCTGCACGGGCCGCGACGTGTCACGACCCTGACCGGCGGACGATTCCTCGACGGCCCGTTGGGGGATCTGGTGCATGCCCAGGCCCAGGCCTTGTGCGATCTGCGCAGCTGTATCGCCTGGATTCGCGAGCAGGATCCACAGGCCCGTATCGGCGTGCTGGGTTATTCGTTGGGCGGCTATCACGCGGCGTTGCTGTCCTGCTTCGAGCCGGACTTGGCCTGTGTGATCGCCGGTATCCCGATGACCGATATACCGGCCACGCTCTGGCAGCATCTGCCCACCGCGCACGCGGATTATCTGGAGGCATGCGGCCTGTCGGTGGATTCGGTCAATGCCCGCCTGGGCGCGGTGTCTCCGCTGGCCATGCCGTGCCGGGTCCCGCGAGAGCGACGCTATATCTTTGCTGCCACGGCCGATCAGCTGATCTCGCCCGAGCAGCCGTCAGCGCTCTGGCGTCACTGGGACGAGTGTCATATGCAGTGGTATGACGGGTCGCATCTGTCGGTTCGACACGAGCAGGATGTCGTACCGTTCATCGACCACGCGCTGCGTGAAAGCGGTATGAGCGCGTAAGCACGGTATTGTCGGCCGAACAGGGCCGGGCCAGAATGGCCAGCGAACAAGAACTAGACGAACGAGGAGCATCAGGGTGAACCAAGTCGTACTGTCGGCCACGGGGCTGTACAACCCGCCCGAGTCGATTTCCAACGAAGAGCTTGTGGTCTCGTTCAACGCTTATGTCGATCGTTACAACGAAACACACGCCGACGAGATCGCCGCCGGGCAGAAAACGCCCCTGTCGCACTCGAACGCCGAATTCATCACCAAGGCTTCGGGTATCGAATCACGCTATGTGGTGGACAAGGCCGGCATTCTGGATCCGGATGTCATGCACCCGCAGATCCGAACGCGCAGCGACGACGAGCCCTCGATCCAGTGCGAGATGGCCCTGGCCGCGATCGACGACTGTCTGAAACACGCCGGGCGGCGCGCCGACGAGATCGATGCGATCCTCGTGGCCTGTTCCAACCTGCCGCGGCCGTATCCGGCGCTGGCCGTCGAGGTTCAGGAATACCTGGGCGGCGGGGCGTTCGGTTTCGATCTGAACGTGGCCTGTGCTTCGGCGGCCTTCGGTATCCAGACCGGTGCCGACATGATCCGCTCGGGCACCGCCCGACGCGTGCTGATGGTGAACCCGGAAATTTGTACCGCACACCTGAACTTCCGTGATCGTGACAGTCATTTCATCTTTGGTGACGTATGCACCGCTGCGCTGCTCGAGCATGCCGACGACGCGCCGGCCGCTCAGGGCTTCGATGTGCTGGGCACGCATCTGCAGACGAAGTTCTCGAACAATATCCGTAACAATTTCGGCTTCTTGAACCGCTCGGAAACAGAGAGCCGCAGCGACGCCGACCGGCTGTTCGTGCAGAACGGGCGACGTGTGTTCAAGGATGTCGGCCCGATGGTCGCCGAGATGATCGTCGACCACCTGGCCGAGCACGGCCTGGCCGCCGACGACGTCGCACGCCTGTGGCTGCACCAGGCCAATATCAACATGAATACGCTGATCGCCAAACGTGTTTTGGGCCGCAGTGCCGAAAGCCATGAACTGCCGGGCGTGTTTGCCGAGTACGGCAACACCAGTTCGGCCTCGCCGGTCATCGTGCTGCACAAGTACGGCACCGATCTGGCCGCCGGCGAGATCGGCGTGATGGCCGGCTTCGGCGCCGGCTACTCGGCCGGCAGCGTGATTTTGAAGCGTCGATGACGCCAGTCTTTTCTTCCCTTCGACAGAGCATGCTATGACGGATCAGCCGCAGCGACAGTACCGGCTGGACTATCAGCCGCCGGCGTATCTCGTGGATACGGTGGCGCTGGATTTTGATATTCAGGAGAACAGTACACAGGTCACGGCCCGGCTTGCGGTGACTCGCAATTCCGCCGGGCCTGGCGGACCGTGGCGCCTGGACGGGCGCGGCATGCGCCTGATGCGCGTGGCGATCGACGGGGCCGATCTGGCCGCCGATGCCTACGAACTGGCCGATACCGCGCTATGGCTCGATGACCTGCCGTCGGTCTTCGAGCTGACGATCGTGACCGAGCTCGATCCGGAAACGAATCTGTCGCTGGAGGGGCTGTATCGCTCGGGGGCGATCCTGTGCACCCAGTGTGAGGCCACCGGATTCTCCCGGATCACGTATTTTCCGGATCGCCCGGATGTGATGGCACGCTTCACCACGCGCATCGAGGCCGATGCCGCGCGTTATCCGGTGCTGCTGTCCAACGGCAACTGCACGCAAACCGGCATGGCCCAGCCGGGTCGCCATTACGCGATCTACGAGGATCCTTTCGCCAAGCCCTGTTATCTGTTCGCGCTGGTCGCCGGTGATCTCGGTGTGATTCGGGATACCTACACCACGGCCAGCGGGCGCGAGGTCGCGCTGGCGGTATTCACCGAACACGGCAACGAGCGCCAGTGTCATCACGCGCTGGATGCGCTCAAGAAGGCCATGGCCTGGGACGAGGCCACCTATGATCTGGAATACGATCTCGATCAGTTCTTTATCGTGGCTGTGGGCAGTTTCAACATGGGAGCGATGGAGAACAAGGGCCTGAACATCTTCAACACGGCCTGTGTCTTTGCCCATCCGGAAACCGCCACCGACGCCGACTTCGCACGCGTACGCGACGTCGTGGCCCACGAGTATTTCCATAACTACACCGGTAACCGCGTGACCTGTCGCGACTGGTTCCAGCTGTCGCTGAAAGAGGGTCTGACGGTCTATCGCGAACACCAGTTCGCCATCGATCACGGCTCGCCCGGGGTCACTCGTATCGAGCAGGTCCGCATGATCCGGGATATCCAGTTTCCCGAAGATGGCGGGCCGCGCGCCCATCCGGTGCGCCCGGACTCGTATATCGAGATGAACAACTTCTACACCATCACGGTGTATGAAAAAGGCGCCGAGTTGATCCGCATGATCGCGCAGATGGCCGGGCGCCAGGCGTTCACCGATGCGGTCAAGCACTATCTTCACAAGCACGACGGCCAGGCCGTGACGATCGAGGATTTCGTCGTGGCCATGGAACAGACCACGGGCCTGGATCTGGTCCAGTTCCGGCACTGGTACAGCCATGCCGGCACGCCGCGCGTGACCCTCACCCAGCAGCACGAGAACAACACGCTGACGCTGACATTGTCACAGAGCACGCCGGCCACGCCCGGCCAGCCCGACAAGCCGGTATTCGATATCCCGATCAGCCTGGCCGTTTTCGACACCGCCGGGAACCAGCACGTCGCACCCCAGCTCGTACGCCTCAACCACGCTCGACAACAGCTCGTGTACAACGACGTGCCCGAGCCGGCGGTGGTCTCGGCACTGCGTGGGCTCAGCGCACCGGTCAAACTGACTCAAGACACCGCAGAGCGCGATCGCGTGTGTCTCATGGCCCATGACAGCGACCCGGTCTCGCGCTGGGATGCGGCCCAGTCGCTCTACATGACGCACCTCGTGGCCTGTGTCGAAGCCATTCGTGGCGATCGTGCATTGCCCGATCTGGGCGATGGCCTGTGTCAGGCCATCGACCGCCTGCTGGCCGACTGGCCCGCCGATCGCGCGCTGCTGGCCGAAATGCTCAACCTGCCGAGCACCGTACAGATCGGTGAGGCCTTCGAGCGGATTGATGTCTCGGCCATCGCTGATGCGCGTCGGGCCGTGCGACGACAGATCGGCAGCCGGTTTGAGCAGCAATTGACCGCCCTGGCCACGGCCCATGCCCCGCAAGGCGCTTATATCTTCGATCAGGACGCGGCAGGGCGCCGCGCAGTCTTCGGGCTGGCGCTGGGTTATCTGGCAGAAACCGGCGTTGAGGGGATCGAGGCCTGGTGCCGGTCGGTCTATGACAACGCAGACAACATGACCGATCGCATGGCTGCGCTCGGGGCGTTGCAGTACTGCCCGGGGACGACACGCGATCAGTTGCTCGACGATTTTGCCCAGCGTTTCGCCGACGAGCCGCTCGTCATGGACAAATGGCTACGACTGCAGGTCAGCGCGCCGGACATCGACGCTGTTGCCCGGGCCCGTGCCTTGTTGCAGGACCCGGCCTTCGATTTCACCAACCCCAATCGGCTGCGGGCGCTGCTCGGTGGGCTCGTACGCGGCAACGCGCCCGCTTTTCATCGCGCAGACGGAGCCGGCTATGCCTTGCTGGTCGACGAGATCCTGCGTATCGATGCCTTCAATCCACAGATGGCGGCCGCGCTGGCCGGATTGATCGCCCCCTGGCAGCGCTACGACGAGCGCTATGGTCAGGGCATGCGCGCCGGGCTGGCGCGTCTGGATGCTGCCCGGCTATCCGATAACACACGAGAGATCGTGGCCAGCGGGCTGGCCGATGTGCCCGCTTGAGGCTGTCACGGATATGTCACACAAGTTTCATAAGGTTCGACAACGAGTGGTTAGACGCAGATAGCCAGAACCGTCATGCAACAGAAACATGTGCTGATCGTCGAAGACGAGGCCCCGATCCGGGACATGATCCGATTCGCCCTGGAACGTGCCGATTTCAGTGTGGTTGAAGCCGAAGACGCCCAGTCCGCGCGGCTGGCGATGGCCGATCATCTGCCGGATCTGATCCTGCTGGACTGGATGCTGCCGGGGATTTCCGGAGCCGAGCTGGCCCGGGAGTGGCGCCGCGACGAGCTGACCCAGAACGTGGCCATCATCATGGTGACCGCACGCGTGGACGAGGATGATCGAGTGCGCGGGCTCAATATCGGCGCCGACGACTATGTGACCAAGCCGTTTTCTTCCTCGGAACTCATTGCCCGTGTGCGCGCTGTGTTACGGCGCAGCCTGCCCGGGGGCGAGGACGAATGTCTGGAGTTTGAAGGCCTGTCGCTGGACGCGGCCAGCCAGCGGGTGAGCGCCGGGGCCGATGCTGTTCGCCTGGGGCCGACCGAGTATCGCCTGCTGCGATTTTTCATGAGCAATCCCGAGCGCGTGTATTCTCGCGAGCAAATGCTTGATCGTGTCTGGGGCCAGAATGTCTACGTCGAAGAACGCACGGTCGATGTCCATATCCGGCGCCTGCGCAAAGCCCTGGCGCCGCACGGTTTCGACAGGTTCATTCAGACTGTGCGGGGCAGCGGCTATCGATTCTCCAGCAAGTCGCTCTAGGGCGCGTCGTCATGCGATACGCCGTCATATTGCTCGCACCACGCGTGGCCGACTCTGCCCGGGACCTGCCACGCCGCACGGCACGAGCAGCCAGCCGCGACATGACGATGGGCCCGCGGCCGGGCCGCGAGGATCCCGCCGGGTCGCGGGCCTGCACGGCATGACCACGCTGTATTCGCGATGCCCGGTCTTGCCGCGACTTGGCCACCGGTGCCACGGCTTGGCTGATGCCAATACGCCCTGAGCCAAAAACGCCGGGCGGTGATGAATCGTCGGGCGCATGTTTTTTCAAGGATGACCCTGCATGATGAATGCCCCGGCCGGCGAAGTCCGTCGCACCTGGAGCCTGGCGCTCTTGCGTTTATCGATATGGCTCGGCCTGTGGGCAATCGCCGGTTTTGTCATCGGCCAGATCGCCTGGGCGCTACTGGCGGGCCTGTCGATCTACACCGCCGGGCATCTGCTGTTCGTCTACCAGTTGCATCGATGGCTGGCCAAACCACGAATCGAGCCCCGTGAAGGCCTGGGCGTCTGGCAGGAGATCTATACCGAGCTCTACCGGCTTAAGCAGCGTAATCGTCGTCGCAAGCGCCGGCTCAAGAACATCGTCTCGGAGTTTCAAGCCTCCACGGCGGCGTTGCCTGACGGGGCCGTGGTTATCGACGGGCGCGGCCGAATCGTCTGGTTCAATCAGGCTGCTGCCGTGATCCTGGCGCTGCGCGCCGGCCAGGACAATGGCCAACGCATCGTCAATCTCATCCGGCACCCGCGCTTTGGCGAGTTTATGGTTTCGGCCGCGCTGGACGGCACGATGGGCGAGCTCGAGATTCCGTCACCGGCCAACGAAGCGAACACGGCGCTCTTGCGTATCGTGCCCTACGGAGATGGCCAGCGCTTGTTGATCGCCCGCGACGTGAGTGACCAGAAACGACTGGAATCCACGCGCCGCGACTTCGTTGCCAATGCCTCGCACGAACTGCGCACACCGCTGACCGTGCTGCGCGGGTATCTGGAGATCATGAACGAGGATGCCGGGGAGAGCGGGGCGCTTGCGGCCTGGCAACGCCCGCTTCATGAAATGAGTGCACAGTCGCAGCGGATGGGCCGTATCATCGACAGCCTGCTTCGCCTGGCCCGTCTGGAGGCCGAGGGCATGCATCAACGCCAGGAAGCCATCGATGTCGCAGCGATGATCCGGCAGGTGGTGGATGGCTTGAAACGCCATGAGGCGCAGGACCATACCTTCGAGCTGGAGCTGCAGCCGGGATTGAATCTCTACGGCCGGGCCAACGAGCTGGAGAGCGTGATCGCCAACCTGGCGGCCAATGCCGCGCGCTACTCTCCGGCGAACACGACCATCCGAATCTGTTGGCAGAAGGATGCCGGCGGGGCCTTGTTATCGGTGGCCGACAATGGGCCCGGTATCGCCGCCGAGCATATTCCACGGCTTACCGAACGCTTCTATCGCGTGGATAGTGGGCGCAAGGCCACCGATGGCGGCACCGGGCTTGGGTTGGCGATCGTCAAGCACAGCCTGGAGCATCACGAGAGCGAGCTGATCATCAACAGCGAGCCGGGCACCGGCTCGACGTTCAGCGCCCGCTTTCCACATAGCCGCCTGGTCGTCGTGGATGCGGCCTAACCGTGGCCCGCGACGGCGTCATACGGTTGTCATCAATGTGTTTTTTCGTGACCGCTGGCTGGCCCGTCGATTGTGACGCCGGGACGTGGACGATCGATCACGCAGCTGGCCAAGTCCTTCGACGACGTTTGTAACGTGACTGTCATAAAAACGACATACGCTGACGCCAAGCCATCGCATTCGACGGGTTCATCGACACAGCCGGGCATTCAGACGGCTGTCACCCGGGTGTCACAGCTTGGCACTAACGTGATCGGGCGAACGACTCGGGGGCTACGACGCTGCCCGGGAACGACACCAAGGAGATATTCGTGAGAATTGACTTCAAGAGCACATTGATCACAGCGGCTGCGCTGTTGTCGCTGACGACAAGCGCTGGCGCGGCGGTTGAGAAGATCAGCGGCGCGGGCGCGACCTTCCCGTACCCGGTCTATTCCAAATGGGCACAGGCCTACAACGAAAAGACAGGCGTACAGATGAACTACCAGGCCATCGGCTCCGGTGGTGGCATCAAGCAGATCAAGGCCAACACCGTCGATTTCGGGGCCTCGGATGCGCCGCTCAAGAAAAAGGCGCTCGATCAGGCCGGTTTGATGCAGTTCCCCATGGTCATGGGCGGCGTCGTGCCCGTGGTGCGCATCGAGGGCGTGGATGCCGGCGAGCTCAAGCTCGACGGCCAGACCATGGGCGCGATCTATGCCGGCAAGATCACGAACTGGAATGATCCGGCCATCCAGAAGCTGAACCCGAATCTCGACCTGCCTGACAAACAGATTACCGTCGTGCATCGCTCGGACGGCTCGGGCACCACCTGGATCTTTACCAGCTACCTGGCCAAGACCAGCGATGTCTGGGCCAACGGGCCGGGCCATGCCAAGGCCGTTGCCTGGCCGACCGGCGTGGGCGGCAAGGGCAACCAGGGCGTGGCCTCCTACGTCGATCGCATCAAGAACTCGATCGGTTATGTCGAATATGCCTATGCGCTGCAAAACGACATGACCTATGTGTCGCTGAAGAACAAGGACGGCAATTTCGTCGAGCCGACCTCGGCCAACTTCCAGGCCGCGGCCGCCAACGCCGACTGGGACAACGCGCCGGGCTTTTACGAGGTGTTGACCGATCAGCCGGGGGCCAACAGCTGGCCGATCACCGGTGCCAGCTTCATCCTGATGCACAAGACCACCAAGGACCCGCAGGTGGCTCAGGCCGTGTTGAAGTTCTTTGACTGGGCCTATGCCAACGGCGACGCCATGGCTGACCAGCTCGACTACGTGCCGATGCCCGATAACGTGGTCAAGCTGGTGCACGACAAGTGGCAGGAGCAGATCCAGGGCGAGAACGGCCAGGCCATCTGGCCGGTAAAGCAATAACCTGACGATTCAATCGATCGTTCGGCGGCCGGCATCATTGCCGGCCGTCTTGTGCGAGCCGGCATTGTCGAGCCGAGCTCCGGCACTTCCATCCTTCGAGGTGTGATTTGAGCCAGACGACCATGAGCGGCGCAGAGGCGACGCTCGCGCCCCGAAAGAAAACCGTGAGTGCGATCGGCGATCGTGTCTTTCACGGCGTGACGGCGACGTCCGCGCTGATCGTGCTGGCCTTGATCGGCGGCATCGCGGCCACACTCGTCGTCGGCGCCTGGCCGGCGTTGGTCAAGTTCGGCCCGTCGTTCGTGACCAGCATGGCCTGGAACCCGGTCACCGACCAATACGGCGCGGCCGTGGCGATCTTCGGCACGCTGGCCAGTTCCGCTCTGGCCATGGCGATCGCCGTGCCGGTGAGCTTCGGTATCGCGTTGTTCGTCACCGAACTGGCACCGGTATGGCTGCGTCAGCCGATCAGCACGGCCGTGGAGCTGCTGGCGGCCATTCCGAGCATCATTTACGGCATGTGGGGGCTTTTCGTTTTCGCGCCCTTTCTCTCGACCTATGTCCAGCCCTGGCTGTCGAGCGCCCTGGGCGACTGGCCGGTGGTGGGTTATCTGTTCTCGGGGCCGCCCATCGGTATCGGCATCTTCACCGCCGGCCTCGTACTGGCGATCATGATCATTCCCTTCGTCACGGCGGTGATGCGCGACACCTTCGAAGTGGTGCCGGGCGTGTTGAAGGAATCCTCCTATGCCCTGGGTGCCACGACCTGGGAGGTCGCGCGCAGCGTCATCCTGCCGTATACCAAGACAGGCGTGATCGGCGGCATCATGCTCGGTCTGGGCCGGGCGCTCGGCGAAACCATGGCGGTCACGTTTGTCATCGGCAACGCACACAGCATTCCCGACGGTCTGTTCTATCCGGGCAACAGCATCGCGGCGACATTGGCCAACGAATTCACCGAGGCCACCGGCGAGATTTATACCTCGGCGCTGATCGCGCTCGGCCTGGTGCTGTTCGTGATCACGCTGATCGTGCTGATTCTGGCCCGCCTGCTCCTTCTGCGCCTGTCGGCACAGGAAGGGCAATAGGATTAACGTCATGACGCTGTTTCAAAAACGAAAGGCCATCAACACGTTCAATATGGCCATGTGTGTGGCCACTACGGTCTTCGGGCTGTTCTGGCTGGTGTGGTTGTTGTGGACGCTGATCTCGCACGGCATCGGCTATATCGACTGGCAGGTGTTCACTGAGATCACCCCGGCGCCGGGCAACGACGGCGGGCTGTCGAATGCCATCGTCGGCAGCCTGATCGTGACCGCGATCGGCACGCTGATCGGCGCGCCGATCGGCATCTTTGCCGGCACGTATCTGGCCGAATACGGCCGGGCGAGCAAGCTGGCTGCCCTGGTGCGGTTTTTCAACGATGTCCTGCTGTCTGCGCCTTCGATCATCATCGGGCTGTTCGTCTACGAAGTGATCGTGGTCACGATGGGGCATTTCTCGGCACTGGCCGGCGGTATCGCACTGTCGCTGATCATGATTCCGCTGAACGTGCGTATCACCGAGAACATGATGCGGCTGGTCTCCGATCAGATGCGCGAGGCGGCCGCGGCGCTGGGGATTCCGCGCTGGAAGGTCATCACCCGGATCATCTATCGCGCAGCCCTGTCGGGCATCATCACCGGCGTGATTCTGGGCATTGCACGGATCGCCGGCGAGACCGCGCCGCTGTTGTTCACCGCGCTCAACAACAATTTCTTCAGCACCGACATTCTGGGC
>MDTG01038332.1_pt1 | contig 14122 bp, 12 predicted proteins | sample 811421 | NCBI WGS metagenome assembly MDTG01 (sample SAMN05326645, study PRJNA326480) | marine metagenome | isolation source: seawater | place: Pacific Ocean: South East | collected 2011 | reverse complement strand
TTAAAGAAGTAGAAAATAAAACCGGTGGGAACATAAGATCGTAATGTCTGATATAGAAAGAATCCGGAATTTTTCAATAATTGCGCACATAGATCACGGAAAATCAACTATAGCTGATAGAATAATACATAAATGTGGTGGTTTGACTGATCGCGAGATGAAACAACAAGTTCTTGATTCTATGGATATTGAAAGAGAAAGAGGAATTACAATTAAAGCACAAACAGTAAAGTTAAATTATAAATCTAAAAATGGAAAAGAATATATCTTAAATATAATTGATACTCCTGGCCATGTTGATTTTGGTTATGAAGTAAGTCGTTCACTTTCTGCCTGCGAAGGATCATTATTAATTGTTGATAGCACTCAGGGAGTAGAAGCACAAACATTAGCAAACGTCTATCAAGCTCTTGAAATTAACCATGAAGTAATTCCAATTTTAAACAAAATTGATTTACCCGCATCGGATATTGATAAAACCAAACAAGAGATTGAAGATGTTGTTGGAATTGATACAGCGAATGCAATTCCTTGTTCAGGTAAAACAGGTGAAGGTATTGATAGTATTCTAGAGGCAATAATAAATAACCTACCATCTCCCAAAGGCAAAAAAGATGAAAAATTAAAATGCTTATTAGTAGACAGTTGGTATGATAGTTACTTAGGTGTTGTAATTTTAGTAAGAGTAATAGATGGCAAGATCAAAAAGAATATGAAAATAAAACTTATTTCTAACAATCAAGAATACGTCATTGAAAAAGTAGGTGTATTCACTCCTAAACCTATAGATGTAGATGAGCTTAATTCAGGAGAGATAGGTTTTATAATAACTGGAATTAAATCTTTGTCCGAAACAAAAGTTGGAGACACAATTTGTGATGCTGAAAATCCAATTAGTAATCCTCTGCCTGGATTTAAACCTAGCAAACCTGTAGTATTTTGTGGGCTTTTTCCAGTAGATAGCTCAGAGTTTCAAAAACTTAAAGATGGATTGGCTAAGCTAAAACTAAACGATGCGAGTTTTTCTTATGAACCGGAGTCATCAAGCGCTCTTGGGTTAGGTTTTAGATGTGGTTTTTTAGGTCTGCTTCATCTTGAAATTATAACTGAGAGACTAGAAAGAGAGTTTGATGTAAATTTAATTACAACCACTCCAGGTGTAATTTATAAAGTTCATAAAAATAATAATGAAGTTATAGACTTACAAAATCCGACTAATATGCCTGATCCATCTCAAATAAAAAAAATTGAAGAACCTTGGATTAAATCAACAATAATAACACCAGATCAATACTTAGGATCTATAATAAAAATATGCCAGGATAAAAGAGGAATACAAACCAATCTAAGCTACACGGGGAAAAGGGCAGTTTTATCTTACGATCTTCCTTTAAACGAAGTTGTCTTTGATTTTAATGATAGACTTAAATCAGTTTCAAGTGGATATGCAAGTTTTGATTACGAAATATCAGGATATAGGGAGGGAGATCTGGTAAAACTTGGAATACTTGTAAATGGAGAGTCCGTAGATGCTTTAGCGATGATAATACACAAAGAATTTGCACAAAAAACTGGCAGGCAAGTTTGTGAAAAATTAAAAGATTTGATTCCTAGACATAATTTTATGATTCCTGTTCAGGCTGCAATAGGAGGAAAGATTATTGCCAGAGAGTCTATTAAAGGATTTAAAAAGGATGTTCTTACTAAAATACATGGCGGGGGAGCAACGGATAGAAAAAGAAAATTATTAGAAAAACAAAAAAAAGGAAAAGCAAGATCTAAACAATTTGGTAAAGTTGAAATTCCGCAAGAAGCGTTTATAGGAGTTCTCAAAATTAATAAAGAGACGTGAAAAAAAAATTATTTATAATATCAAGTGAAAAAATATCTTCTGATGGTAAAGATTTTTTTTGCGATAATGTTGATATGCAGTCTACCCCAGAGAAATTAAGCAAATATTTTGAAATTTTTGTTATATCAAAAAAAACAAAAAAAAAGAAATCTATGAAAATAAATTTAAAATCGATCAATATATCAGATAATATTATAAAATATTTGTTTCAAATTATAAAAACAAGAAATGAAATAGACTCGAAATATCTTATGGTCTCTTTGTCACCTTATACTTTTTTTGCAGGTTTAATGTTATGGATCTTAAAAAAAAAACCTTATTTGTATTTAAGAAGCAATGGATTTGAAGAATATAAAGTTTTATTAGGGCCAATTGGTTATTTTATATATTTATTCATGTTTTCGATATTATCAAAAACTTCGATTTTAATAAGTTGTAGAGAACAAATTTTAAATGGAAAAAGAGGTTATACTGTAAACCCATCTCAACTTGATGAAGAATGGATGTCCAATATTTCATCTCCTCAATTAAGTGAAACAAACCTCTTGTATGTTGGTAGAATAAGGAAAGAAAAGGGAATTTATTCATTAATAAAAATTCTTGAGGGAAATAAGGATATTAGACTGACAATTGTGGGATTAGAAAATGAAGTTGAAAAAAAAATAAATAATAAAAATATTAAAATAATGAAAATTATAAACAATAAAAATAAATTAATAGAGATGTATGATTATCATAATATTTTTATTTTGCCCTCTTTTACCGAAGGCCATCCGATGGCTTTACTTGAGGCCTTAGCAAGACAAAGACCAGTAATTATTTTTGAAGAAATTCAGCATGTTATGGGTAATCACAAAGGTATATTTCTTGCTAAAAGAAATATTTCCAGCTTAGTTGAAAAAATAAATTATATTAAAAATAATTACGTGGCTATACAAGAGGAAATGAAGAATAATAAGCTTCCAAATAATATTGAATTTATAAGTAATTTAAGAAACATAATATCTAAATAGAATGAGAAAAGAAATATTGGTAATAATCCCAACTCTTAATGAGAATGAAAATATAGAATTCTTGTTCAATATTATTATTAAACGTTTTAAGTTACCGATATTATTTGTTGATGATAATTCAAATGATGGAACTAGAGACATAATACTTGAATTAGAAAAAAAGAATAAACTTGTAAATTATATTTTTAGAAAACAAAGATACGGTATAGGCTCAGCACATAAAGAAGGGCTCAACTGGGCCTTCAAAAAAAAATTTAAGATTTGTATAACAATGGATGCAGACAGAACACATGACCCTTTAGAAATTAAAAAACTACTTAGATCTTTAAAACAGCATAAAGCAGATTTAATTACTACAACTAGATTCACAAAAAAAAGCTCATTAAGTGATTGGCCAACACTAAGAAAATACTTAACAAAATTTAGATTTTATTTAGTGAAAATTATTTTAAACACAAAATTCGACTCATCTGGAAGTTTTAGATGTTATAATTTGAAAAAAATAAAAAAATCTCACTTTGACTACGTTGATCATGACGGATATTTCTTTTTTATAGAAAGTTTATTTTATTTCGAAAAACTTAATTATAATATTGTTGAAATATCTACAAACTATAAATATCGATTTGCTGGACAATCTAAAATGCGTGTAATGGATATACTTTCTGCATTTTATAATCTTTTTAAACTATCTATAAATAACAAGCTAAAACCTTAGTGCAGATGTTTCTCTTGAAGAAAATAAGTGTTTAATGGATAGCTTTTTTTTATGTTTTTAAAAGTTTGGTTAGTATTATCAAAAAAATATTTTTTATAGTTAAGTTTTTTAAGAAAAGTTTCAATTTTTTTTATATTTTTATCAGTTTCTACTATCATTGCAGGTTTATCTCTTAAAATTATTTTTTGTAATCCTTGTATGACTGAATATTCATGGCCGTTAACATCAATTTTAATTAATGAAATCTTATGTTTCATTTTTTTTATTTTTTTTAGCCTTAAAGTTTTTTTTATTATTGAAATATTTTTTGAAAATTTAAAATCTAACTTCATCTGTTTTATTAACTCTTTCTTGCTATAAAAGGTGTAAGTAACAAGATCAAATTTTTTTTTGAAAAATTTATATCTTGGTAAAAATACTTGGTGTTTTCTTTCTTTATTGCTTATTCCATATGGATACACAACAATATTATTTAAGCTTAATTTTTTTAATACATTTACATATGGTATATTTGGCTCGTAACAAATAATTTTTTTTACATTTAAATTTTTACTAAAGAATTTACTTGCTATCCCATCGCTTGCACCAACATCTATTATATTTATATTTTTTTTAAATTTTAAAAACTTTACACCTCTAGCATCTTCCTCGAATATGCCTGTAAATCTCACAAGATATCTAACAAAAAAATAAAATAAAGGATGAGCTCGAACAATTCTTTCAATTATTTTATAAAATCCAGAACTTGCAGTTTTCGTTATATACATTAATTTATTTTCCGTATAGTTGAAAGCATTACTCCATTTCGAGAAACCTTATAAACATCTTTACCTCTAAACTTATCAAAACAATTGGTAATCTTATTATTCTTATCTAACGTCACCCTATTTGTCATAATTATGTATTCAGAGTCATTTTCGTTACCTATTTTGAAATTAGTAAATCCATTTTTTTTCAAATAAAATTTAGGAGTTCCTTTTGACATGCCACAAAAAGCGAGAGTTATCCTATCACTTTTGTTCATATCAACTTTATTTATTAATTCTTTTATTGAACCACCCCAGTAATCATTCTCAAATCTTTTATAATAATACTCTTTCTTGCCATTTAAAAAATTTAAATAAGTATATTGGTATGGAGTTGACATAAAAAAAATAAAAATAAAATAAACCATAAAACATAAAACAGTTGTTGAAATTATTTTAATTTTAAGATTCTTTAAGTTTTTTATTAAATAATAAATTGTTAAAGCAGGTATTAAGCATACATATGGCAACATCCAAAGTACATGACGCAAACCATCATATATAGAAAAAGGAGTAAAATATAATAGTATAAATGGATAAAGCGTCATAGAAATGAATAAAGAAAATTTATAATTAAAGAATTTGATTTTTGTTTCAAAAAATTTTCTTGAAAATGGAAAAATAAAAAAAAATATTAAATATAAAATCAAAAAATATTCTGGAGATTTATACAATAGGTTGAAAAAAAGATAAGATTTCGGAATATTAGAATATTCATAATACTCACCATTAAATAAAATATATGGATAACCTCTCCAAATATCTGAAAATGCCCAATTATATAAAAACTCTAAAGGTTTTATTGCTATATTTTGGTGCGTATCAATCCAAAACAATATCAATAAAAAATAAAAAATCAAAAAACCTTTAAGTAAAACAATTAAAAAGTCTTTTTTATTAATATTAGATTTACTAAATTTTTTAAAAAAAAATAATTCACTAAAAAAAAATATTATAAGTGGGATCAGTGAACCTAAAAAAAATAAATTTAAGCCTGTGCCAACTGCTGAAAAAATAGCAATATTATAAATAAATTTATTTTTTTGATTAAATAAATATTTAATTAAAGAGTAGAATATCCAAGTATGACAAAAAGCAATGATTGTATCTTTGCTATTAAAACCCATATGTCCAAAAAAAATGGGGTAAAAAAATAAAATTAAAAATATTATTTTTCCAATTTCTTTATTAAAGATAATTTCACAGATTTTTTTTATTCCTATAATTGTAGCTAAAGAAAAAAATAAATTAACTATATGATTTGCCTCAAAATGATAAATTTTTGGTATAGCTTGGACTAATAAATATCTAATTGAGTAATATATTGGAGAGTAAAATTCACTTCTAAAATATTTTTCTTGCTCAATTAGCCCTAACGACAGTAAATACTTTGCTGTAATCTCACCTTGTTTTGTTAAAAATCCTTCATCCCATGAAATTCCGATTGTTAAAGCACAATACGATGAAAATAAAATTAATATTATAAATAACAGCTTTTTATTAGATTTCATCATTAAAAAATTAGAGACTATCTGTCTATTTCAGAAAATTCTTTTTTTAATTTTTTATATAACTTATAAGCAAGTATTTTATCTTCTTCATGCAATATTTTTTCTTTCTTGAGGCCTTTTTCAATTTCTAATCTTATTTTATTTTTTATTAACTGAATATTTTCCTTATTATTTAGTTGTAAAAGATTGTTTATACTCTCTAGTTTATCAGCCAATACAAGATTATAAGTAACGTTAATAATAATTATAATGGCAAAAGTAACTGAAATGAGTTTAATAAAAAAAGCCTTAAGGTTATTTGGATTAGTGTCTTTGCTCATTGAAATTATTTTTTGTAATATTATAGATTATATAAATCTAAAAACTAAATACTACTTTAAAATAAAGTTGTAGAATTATCATTTATTTAATAGATTAATGGTATGATAATCCTTAAAATCATTAATTATCCCTCCTGATACTAAGTTTTCCTTTAGGAGAGGTGGCCGAGTGGTTGAAGGCGCACGCTTGGAAAGCGTGTAAACGGGAAACCGTTTCGAGGGTTCGAATCCCTCTCTCTCCGCCATATTTCAAATGATATTAAATTAATTTCTTAAAAAGAACATCAGTCGATTTACATTTGCTTAAAATACTAAGAGAAATAATGGTTTTCTCAGAACATTTTTCAAAACCATATTTGCTTAGCAGCTCCGTAACTTTTTTATATTTTTCATTAAATTTTGTTTTTTCATCTAGAATTTCAACAAGAATAATTTTAGTTTTACTAAGCATTTTTTGCCCTCCAAGCAAGACATTTAATTCTGAGCCTTCAGTATCAATTTTTAAAACGTCTATCTCATTTAAATTATTTTTTTCGCAATAATTGTCAATTGTATTAGTTTCTATTTCAATAGTTTTAAATGATTTTGTAAAATTTAAAGAAAAGAGTTTTCTAGTAAAATTCCAAATTAGGTCATTTTTAATAATGCCTTTTAAAGAAGAACCAGATGCTGGAAAGAATGTATTTAGATTAAACTTAGATTTACCTACTTTGTCTGAAATTGCTATATTCTCGTATTTAAAATTTTTTATTTCAAGTTCTGGATTAGCATCAAATAAAAAAAAACTAGAATTTGTTTTAATTTTTTTCTTTAAACTTCTTGAAAAATTACCCTTAAAACATCCGATATCAAATATTACAAAGTTATCTTTTTTTTTAAGTTCTTCAAGTATTTTGATAATACTATCGGTAAAATCATTCATTAAATATTTATCCACTAAATCATAAATTGCCATAACATTAATCCAATTCTTTACAACTTTTAAGAACTTGTAAATTTAAGTAATTTTTTATTTTCCTCATTGAATAACAATTATTATTAATTGTATTGATAAGAATATCTTGCTCTCCAGCCATTGGAACAATTGTATAGATTACCTCAATATTGTTCTCTTTAATTTTGCTAATCAAAAATTTTTTCCACACATTAAAATACTTATTATTTTTATCAGGATATCCATGGTGACCCCACCAGAATCTAGAAACCGCATAATCCTCCATTGATAAAATTACTGTAATAAACTGATAGTCGGTAACCAACATTTTATTTCTTTTATCCTTTTTTAGAATATTCAATACTTCTAATAAATTTGAAATTTCTTCTTTTGGATTATCAGGATAAAAGTTTGTTATCCATTTGAGTTTCTTTAATTTTGGGTCAATCATACCTGCATCTACTGCTTTACTTAGATCAACATTTCTTAATAATAAAGTATCTCTTTTACTAATATATTTTTCTTGATAATAAATAGTAGAAATAAAACTCAAGGAAACTAAAAAATAAATTATTAAATTATTTGTTTTAAAATATTTTTTTGAAAAACAATGAGAAAAACCGCAAAATATTGGAATTAAAAAAAATATAAATAAACCATTTATTGTCATTAATTGATGAAAAACAAATATTATTAAAGTTCCAATTAATGTTAAAATAATAAAGTTTTCATTTTGAAAAATTTTATTAGAAGATTTGAAATTTTTAATTAGTATGTATATTGGTATCGCTAAAGAGATATAAATAAGTTTATGTCTCCACACTACTCTTTTAAATTCCAATGGGAAAACCCATTCAGTTCTTGTTTCACCTAATGAGATAGGGAATAAAAAATATTGCTCAATTATTGAGCTTATTGGTATTTTGGCTATAAAAACAATAGAAAAAAAAACTGTTACAATTGTTAATGAACTTACAATTATCAAAAATATATTTTTTAAATTAAAATTAAAATAAAAATAAAAAATAGATATTAAAGAGATTAAAATTAAAAAATAACTTGCAGGAACCTGTTTCGAAAAAAAAGCCAAAAAAAGCAAAATAGGAATAAAAGCCCAATAAAAACTTTCTTTAGTTTTTATTGCTAATAAAAAGGAGTACATTGACAAAAGTGAGAGGATACTCACGTGGTGATCTGAAAAAGGAATTCCATATGTAGGATACATTAAAAGTGAAGCTAAAATTGAATATAAAAAACAATACTTCAGATCTAGTTCAAACTTTTTTAATGTCCAAAACGTTGACAATGCAAATATGGAATTAAATAAAGAAGCATGGGATGAATAACTAAACCATGAAACTCCAAATATTTTAAAAAATATCGCTTGAACAAGGTCTATAAAAGGACCTTTAATTGTCCAGACGTCTTTAAATGGCAAAACACCATTAAGTAAGTCATAACCAGAATTAAATATTAGAAAGGTATCTATTGGGAAAACCCCAAGATATGCATAATATTGATTTGCCAAAAATGAAATCAATAATACAAAAAAGAGATAAATAAAGTTAATGTTTTTCTTAAAAATCATAGGTAATCGCTTAAAATTAAACAATACCTCTGCCACTATCCACATACAACTAAAAAGAGTCTTAAATAAATTAGGCGAATCTTTTAATGTAATTATCAAGGGCAGCTGAGGGAGACTAAGGCTGCCTTTGCTTTTATAACCTTTTAATTGCTATTACCTTTAAGTCAGCAGTCTCTTCAATTCTTTTAATTGTTTGATTAATTCCCATAACAATTGTCTTTCTCATTGGGCCATAGGCATGAATAAGTTTTTTATTAGAGAGAGCTAGAGCCACATGACCTTTCCAAAAAATAATATCATTTTTCTTTATTTTGCTTAGTTTTATATTTTTTTTAAAAAATTTAACCTGATCTTTTGCATCTCTTGGGCAATATTGATTATTAAAATTTAAAAAAATTTGTATTAAAGCCGAACAATCGATTCCTTTAAAAGATTTTCCACCCCACTTATATTTAATATTTTTAAATAAAGATATCTTTCTAAAAGGATTTTTTTCTTTAAATGTAATTGGTCTAACATCATTTTTTTTAATCCATCCTTTTGAAAATCTAAAAAATTTATTTTTACTTTCTGTAACTCTAATTTTTGAACCGAATGATAATTCATTTATTTTTAACTTTTTATTTGTCAGCCTAAAGACATTTGATTTTAAGACATTTATCTTATGTGTCGGTTTTAAAAATTTAGAAAATCTTCTGTTTTTGATATAACCGTTGTAACCGTCTTCTTTAATTTTGATTTTCAACCAGTTTTTACCTCTTTTAGATATTGAAAAACTATCTCCATAAATCATTTGGGTTACTATTTCGGATTTAATCGACGGTTTTTTGTGAAGATTTGTAACTGTAAAATTATTAGTAAAATACTTAGTCATTCAATTTTAATTTGTCTTTAATCATGTATAGAAAAATAAGCGAAGGAATTACCATTATAGCAGTTATTATAAAAAATATTCCCCAATCTCCATTTAACCAATCAACTAATGCACCAGATGATGCAGCTAAAGTAGTCCGACCAGCGGTACCTATTGAAGCAAGCAGAGCATATTGAGTTGCAGTATAAGTTCTATCAACAAGCATAGATATAAAAGCAACAAATGCTACCGTTGCAAAAGCCGCTGCCATATCGTCAAATATGACTGCAATTGCAAATAATAATTCTGATTTTCCTGACCATGCTAGTAAAGAAAATAATAAATTTGTCGAAGCCATTAACGCTCCAGAAACAAACATAGCTTTAATCACTCCAGATCGAATAGCAAATAATCCACCAAGCAAAGTAAAAATTACTGTTGTAATCCAACCAAGTCCCTTTGAATAAAGAGCAATGTCTGATTTCGTGAATCCTATCTCTTTGTAAAATATTACTGACATTCTTCCTAAAAAAGCTTCACCAATTTTGAATAGAAACACAAACCCTAAAATCGCTAAAGCAATTTTAAAACCATTTTTTTTAAAAAAACTTATTACTGGACCAATTATTGTACCGGATAACCATGCTATAATTTTAGTTATAAAATTTGAAGATCCCAATTTTTCCTCGATCATCCTATCTGTTTTTCTTTGGCTTTCAGCTCTGTTTACAGGTTGAGGTTCTTTAACAAACATTAATCCAATATTACAAAGAATGATTACTATACCTAAAATTAAAAAAGTAATTTGCCAATAGTTTTCAAGTCCTACATTTTGAAAAAATTCTGCAGTGTTCAAAGCTATAACACCACCTAGTTTGTAACCCGTCCACCAACCTACTACGGCCATTGCAGCACCAGCTTGCATTGATTTACCTTCATGTTCACCGATTTGCTCTATACGTAAAGCATCCACGGTTATATCCTGTGTAGCAGATGCTACTGCTATAATTAAACCCACACTTACTACTAATACTAAATTTGTAGTCGGATTAATTAAACTCCAACAAATTAAACTTATTAAAATTATAGACTGCATGGAAATAATCCATCCACGCCTATGACCTACTTTGTTGGTTAACCAAGGTATTCTTATTCTATCTATGATTGGTGCCCATAAATAGTTAAATGCATAGACAGCAAAAATTAATCCCGCCCAACCAATTGTACTTCTGCTTAGACCGTCTTCTTTTAACCAAAGGCTCAAACTACTTCCTATTATAACCCATGGAAAACCACTAATTGCTCCTAACAATAAAATTTTAATCATCCTATAATCAAAATAAACTGAAAATGACTCAGAAAATGATTGTTTTTTATAAATTTCCATAAATTAATTTCTCCAAAAAGAAGGAAAAAACAAAACTAAAATTGCAAACAATTCTAATCTACCAAGCAGCATACCAAATGATAACACCCATTTGGAAAAATCTGGAATATTTTTATAGTTTCCATTAGGTCCAATAATATCACCTAATCCAGGACCAACATTTGATATTGCACTAGCTGCGCCAGAAATAGAGGTGAGAAAATTTAATCCGGATAAAGATAGTAATAAAGCAATTATTAAAAATATAAATAAAAAAGAAAAAATAAAAGTAATAACGGATTTGATAAAGTCATCAGTAATTTTTTGATTATTATATTTAACTACAATAACGCTATTTGGAGAAATAAGCTTTTTAATTTGGTTTTTTAAAAAAATCATCAACATTTGTAACCTAAAAATTTTTATTCCACACGCTGTTGAACCCGCACATCCTCCAATAAACATCAAAAATAAAAAAAATATTAATGAAAATTTTCCCCATAAACCGAAGTCATCAGTTACATATCCTGTTCCAGATAAGATAGAAATCACGTTAAATGCTGAAATTCTTAATTTATCAAAAATTGTTAATTCATTACTTATAAAAAATAAGTATGCAAACATTATTATAATTGAGATAATTAGAATATTTATAAGACCTTTTATTTGAACATCTTCTAGAAAAATTTTTTTATTTCCTTTTATAAATTTTAAGTACGAAATAAATGGTATACTACCCAATATTATAAATACACTTGCAATTATCTCTATATTGGGATTAGAAAAAAATCCTATAGAGTCGTTATGTGTTGAAAAACCTCCTGTTGCCAATGTTGTCATTGAATGAGCGACACTGTCAAAAAATGACATTCCAAAGAACCAATATAAAAATGCACAAATAATTGTCAAAACCAAGTAAGTACTAATAAGTATTGTTGCCACTTCGAGGGTTCTGGGTAAGATCTTTTCTGTAGATAATGGTCCTTCCATTTTAAATAATTGCATTCCTCCAACTTTTAACAAAGGTAAAATTGTTATGGCCATAACTATAATTCCTATACCGCCTAACCACTGCATTATAGATCTCCATAGCAAAATACTTTTTGGAGTCTCATCTAAATTCATTATAACAGTAGCACCTGTAGTTGTAATTCCTGACATACTTTCAAAAAAAGCGTCACTAATTGTGAAAGGTATAGGGGATAATAAAAAAGGTATACTTCCAAAAATAGCTATTAAAAACCATGCCAAAGCTGAAAATAAAAAAGTTTGCTGAAGATTTAACTTAAAATTTTTTTCTAAATTAGCGAGAACAAATAAGATACCAATAAAGACCGTTATAAAAGATGATCCTATAAAGCTATGACTACCTTCGTTTTGAAGTATTTGTACAGCATAAGGTATTAACATTGAAAATCCTAAAATAGCTAGTAATACACCAATTAGAAAAAAAACTGTTTTATTTGAGAACATTTAATGAGACTATTTTAATACTAAAAAAATTCAACTGTATTTAATAAATTAAACTGTATTTTACAAAGAAAATTTTATACACCTCTAATATGTTAGATAATAATGTAATTCAATCGATTTCTGCTTGGCCATTTGTTGAAATTAGAAAATTATTAAAAGAAAGAAAAGATTTAATTAACACTAAAAAAAAGATTATATTTCAAACAGGTTATGGCCCAAGTGGCTTGCCTCATATCGGGACTTTTGGTGAGGTTGCTCGAACTACTATGATGATTAACTCTTTACGTCATATGAGTAAAATTGATACGGAATTAATTACTTTTTCAGATGATATGGATGGCCTAAGAAAAGTGCCTGAAAATATACCCAATAATGAAATTTTAAAAAGTAATTTAGGTAGGCCTCTTACTGCGATCCCGGATCCATTTGGAAAATACAAAAGTTTTGCAGAACATAATAATGCGATGTTAAAGCAATTTTTAAAAAAATTTAATTTTGAGTTCTCATTTAAGAGTTCTACAGAAAATTATAAAAAGGGAATATTTAATAATTCACTAAAACGTGTAGCGGAAAAATATGAAGAAATTATGAATATTATTTTACCAACATTAAGGTCTGAAAGAAGAAAAACTTACTGCCCCTTTTTACCTTTGTGTCCGGAAACCGGTAAAGTTTTGGAAATTCCGATGTTAAACCTTGATAAAAAAACTGGTAAAATAATTTTTGATAATAATGGTAAAAAAATCGAAACAAGTATTTACGATGGAAATTGCAAACTTCAGTGGAAAGTTGATTGGGCAATGAGATGGTTTACATTTGATGTAGATTTTGAAATGTACGGTAAAGATTTAACTGAGAGTGCAATACTATCAAGTAAAGTTTGTAAAATTTTAGGTAAAGCCCCACCAAATGGTTTTGCTTATGAACTTTTTTTAGATGAAAAAGGAGAAAAAATTTCTAAATCAAAAGGAAATGGTATTACTATTGATGAATGGTTAAAATATGCTTCCCCTGAAAGCCTTTCATTATACATGTATCAAAATCCTAAAAGAGCAAAAAAGCTATATTCAGATGTTGTGCCTAAGGCAGTGGATGAATATCTATCTTTTATAGAAAAATTTCCTGAACAAAAAGAGAAAGATCAATTAACCAATCCCGTTTGGCATGTCCATAATGGAGAGCCTCCAAAGGAAAAAATTGTCATGTCATTCTCAATGCTTTTAAATTTAGTTGGTTCAAGCAATGCGGATAATAAAAAAATATTATGGAAATTTATTAATAGATTTCACAAAAATATAGATGTAAAAAGTAATCCAATATTGGACAGGCTTACAGAGAACGCTATTGATTTTTTTAAAGATAAATTAAAACCTAAGAAAATTTATAAAAAACCTAATGATCAAGAAAAAAAGGCTTTATATAATCTTACGCTAAAGATCAAAAAAATAAATGAAAATGCTCTACCAGAGGAAATTCAAACCATTGTATACTCAGTGGGAAAAGAAAATGGTTATGAAAAAAATCTTAGAGATTGGTTTAAATTAATTTATCAAGTTTTATTTGGTGACATTGATGGACCAAGAATGGGATTTTTCATAAGTTTTTTTGGTGTCCAAGAAACAATAAAACTGATAAAAGATAAAATTAATTAAATGTACTCATTATTAAAGCCATTTATTTTTAAAATT
>MDTG01328161.1_pt1 | contig 14123 bp, 12 predicted proteins | sample 811421 | NCBI WGS metagenome assembly MDTG01 (sample SAMN05326645, study PRJNA326480) | marine metagenome | isolation source: seawater | place: Pacific Ocean: South East | collected 2011 | reverse complement strand
GGACAATATATATTTTAATAATTTAGTTATAAAGAAAGTGATAAAAACATTCAAGAAAATATTAGAAAAAATATTAGAAAAAATAAATATGGATTTAATGTTTACCGATTATCCACCGGAGGGATATAAGTTGTATACATGTATTCAAAAATAGATAATAACACATATTTATATTTATTCATATCATTTATAATTAAAATAAATTATACATATTGTTATTATTATACAATTAATACTATAATGGTTTATATTCTCGATATCATTATAACTTTCTAACTTATATTTTGTTCCCATAAATATATCAATTATATCTATTCCATAGTTTGTAAAAAAATTATCATGATGTTCTATATGATGTGTTGGTTCTATAATATTATAATTAATAATATGAACAGTAGAATACATAAATATCCATAAAAATATTATTTTATAATTAAAATTCATTGAAAAAATATAAATAAACAAAATTAAATATCCTCCTTGTGTCCATAAATTACCAATAAATTCCAATATAAGATACTTTAACTCTTTATTATATTCTGAATTATGATGATGTATATCATGATAATCTGATGAATATTCCAATATTTTCAATATATATCGATGAAATACATTATTTTCCACTTCTATATCAAATATATTTTTAAAAAACAATGAATATATTTCACGGAAATTACTATAATGTGATAAATAATGAATTAACCAACCTTGAATTAATAATAAAATAAACATATTAAAACCCCCGATTACATTATTTATGTTTTTTAATATTGAATTATTTATATTAATTGATAATAATATAATACTAATTGAAAATGTAATCCATATAATATAATTCGATCGAAATGATTCTATTATATATTTTTTTCGACTAATAATATTTTTAAAAAAAACATTCTTAGGATAATTATTATTATATATATCTTTTATTTCAACTTGTGTAAAAGAATCTTTAACTGTTATGTTTTTTTTTACAATTTTATTTATTTTTTTATCGGTTATCTTAGTAAAAATTTTATTGTTATTATTATTATTATCACTAGCCATCTATTTATATTTTTGTATATTTGAGATAAATATTTTATTTTATAATAAATTCTTTAATTAAATATGAATTTAAATTATGAATTAAATATTTTTAATCGTGTATATAGAAAATCATTAAGGTCAAATATAGTAAATAACATTATTCAACGTATTGAAAAATCGAAACTCCCAAAAAAAACAGTATTATTTATTATAAAATCATTTCATTTTCAAACACCTATACATTTTATTAGTATTCTAATATTTATGTCTTCATGGTTAATAATGATATTTATAATACCACTATTTATAGCATTTTTACTTTATATTTATTTTGATGGATGTTTTGTAACTCACCTTGAATATAAATTATCAAAATTAATTCAAGAAGAAAATAAAAATAATGTAAATAGTATTGATATAAAAAATAATACAGATAACGTAAATATAATAGATCCATTTCTACTATTATTAAACATTGAAATTAATGAAGATAACCGTTATTGGTATACATTATATATTAGTATTATTTACTTATTTGTAAGTATTGCTATCATTCAAATAAAAAATTTATTTGAAAAATAGTTATATATACATAGGAACTATATTCAATAATTCAGTAGCGTTTATAGCATTATTACCAAAATATATATCTATAAATTGTTTTGTTCGCTCATCTTTGAATGAAATAATTAATTGATTATACATTTTCATCTTTTCATCAAAACATAAATTATTATCCTTTATTGTTATTTGAATTAAATGATTTTCTACCAAATATTCTCTATCTATATCTACTAAACAATATTCAAATTTGTAATTACCAACACCATAACCACGATTTACTAATATTGAAGGACCTTTCATACCATTCATATCTATGTAATTTTTTTTACTTATATTTCCATATTCTTTCAATATTAATTCTTGTTTTTCAATATCCGAACTATATATTAACCTTGTTTTAGTATTATCATCCGTCAACCTTTTTTTCTCTTGATTCCAGACTACTGAACCAATTGATACTTTAAAACCCATATTATTTACGGTTGTTGAACCTTCCAATAAATCTTTTATTTTTATTACATTATCTTCCAATGAAAAAATGTGATATTTCTCCATTTTCAATGGAATTAAAAATCTGGTATTATCAATATTATCAAAACTAAATCTCAATGGACGTCTTAATATAAAAACAACCGTTTCTTGTAATGTATCTATAAAACTTTCATTACATTCTATTATATCAAGTATTTCGAAATATTTATAAATATACCATCTTGTCTTATCATAATAAATACAATTTAAAAAATTACGAGGTAAAATAAAACATAATATACCATCTCTTTTCAATTCACTAAGTGATTTTATTAAAAATAATATAAATATATTTGGTCTACCATCAAAATAATCATAAAACCTTTCAGTAACGTCTATTTTTTTCATAACATAATACGGTGGATTACCAACGATAATATCATAACCATCTTTTATATCTTGTATATTCAAATCACTTATATTTAAATTCAAATAATCATCATTAATTATTCGAACAATATCACCCCATAAACCATCAATCATTGAAAAAACAATTGGCGATTTTTCTATACCATATATATTTGATTGTGGAAATATATCCAATATTCCTTCTATAAATTCACCTGAACCACACGATGGTTCTAATATATTTAACCTCTTTTTCAAATGCGACTTTTTCAAATAACTTTTAACTCGTAATAAACTATCTTTAACCGCCTTTTTCGGTGTAAAAAAAATACCTTCTTTTTTTTTATCACTTTTATCTATCATTGAAGACAATTGTAAAGATATATTTCCAAAATCACTCATTTATTATAATATCCTATATATTTACATTTAGATTCATTTTATACACTATTTTATATATTATTTATTTCATTATATTATCTTCAAAAAACATACTCCAACTTAAAGGATGACCAGCTATATAATTCTTTTTAGACCACGTATAATGTTTTTCTTCATTTTGTTTAAATTTTAATGTATTACAATCATAATTTGTTGTCTTCATAAAACTATGTAATTCATATTCTTTACCATTCAAATAATTATTATATTGAATATGACCACTTACTGTACTACCTTGAGAACCTATAAAATACTCACCATATTCACATATTCGTTTTTGTATTAAAAATTCAGCTACATTTGTATTTTTATATATTTCACCTAATTTTTTTCTATCCTCTTCTTCTATTAATTCATCTAAAAATATAACATCAACTTTCTTTTTCATATCTTCAAAAAATGGATTATCTTTTCGGTCGGTCATTATACATAATGATAATCCATCCTTATTATTATTATCAAGCCACCCTGATACATTATCAATTATATTACCATTTGTCGATGATATATCTTTTACATTTTTATGCCAATCACCAAAACGTAAATGCATTGTTATAAACTTTTCAGGTAATTTTGTCATTAATCGATTAACTACATCTATTATTATATCATTATAACTATTCAAGGATTTTGCTATCTTACTCATTATTTCATAATTTTTTTTATTTGTGTAAAAATTAGAAAACAATCGTGAAGCATTACTTGATGTAAATGAAACCAACTTATTACTACTATTCATTATTGGTTCTAATTTATTAAATGATATACTTTGACGATAATGTAAAAATTCATTTATATCATTTTGATTTTCTGGTTTATTTAATTCATCATCTACAAATACAATATTTGACATTTTTGTTGACATATTTATTTCATTAGCAAATACTGATTGTGATTCACTATATTTATATAATGAATAGCCTTGAGGCAAGTATTTTTCAAAATCATTACCTAAATAATCAAATAATGAACCATAATTACGATCTGGACGACCACAAGCAACTAAAGGATGACGCATATTTACTATCAAATGTCTATTTGATATATTAGCCAAATATACACCCAATTCAAGTGAATATAATTGATTATAATAACCAACACCAGTAAACAAATCATATACTAAAAAATTAACACCTTTATTACTTTCATCTTTTAAACCATATTGTTCTATCATTTTTTCTTGTGCTTCTACACTTTTCAAATTATTTTCTTTATTCATTTTCTCTATTTCTTTTTGATTCTCTTCTCGTTTTAATTTTTCAACAATATTGGGATCCTTTGGACCACGTAATATTATAGCACCATTCTTAGGTAAAAGATTACATTTATTAAAATTATTTCCCCACGGCGCATGTATATCAGATCCTGAACACCCACCATTATCAAAACCTGGGTAAAATACCAAATACACATAATTATTATCATCCATGTATTTTAATCCTGATTGCTTCTTATGAATACACGCTTCATGACGTTTTTCTATTGGATATATCTTCACATAAGTTGATGGATCATCATTTTTACAAAACATTATATCATAGTCATACTTACAAGATATATTCCAATTATTTTTCTTTTTTTGATTTAAATAAAATGTAAATGGACCAGCACAATAATTATATTTTTCTATATCACATATTTCGGTATATTGTATATTATTTTTTTTATCTTGAACTATTGGTTTTGATTCACTTGTAATCAATTTATCTTTGTCTTTAGTTATTTCTACCCCATTTAATTTGATATCTTTTATATTATTTTCTTTTGTCAATTCATCACACTTTATTTCATCTATCATTTCACAACCAAAAAATTCTTCTGCTTCTTTTATTGTTTTTATATTTTGTTGAAATTCTTTTCCATCTATTAAACATTCTTCCATATATTTTACAAAATTATTCCATTCTCCTGATGTTATTGACCAATTATAATATAACTGATGACATCCTATTGGTGTAGGATATTTTACTTTCTCACACGCAAATGCTTTATGTAATTTACTATTTATTGGAGGATACTTATATGATGATTGTGAACAAAAAAAACCATCTTCATTGCCTCTATGTATTTTTTCAAAAGGAATATTTCTATTTCCTTCACAAGCACGTATCATAGCATCAACATTACGTAAAGAAAAACCACCGTTTCCTGCATTATATGCTGTCCATTGATTACAAACAGACCAAGGTGAACCTATATAATCATAATCAAAATAAATATCATCTATACGCCTCATTATACAAGCATCTGTCTGATATATTAAACAATGACTCCATTTTGTAAAATTTTCCCACAATTGTGGTGTTTTTAATAAAGCACTATATGTTCCTCTATTTAAATTATCATGTCCAGTATTTATTAATTTTATATTCTCCCAATTACTATATAATTTTTCTATATATTCAGCATTCTTTGTCCCGTGAACTATAGCAAATCCTATTTCTTTTGGTTTATTATATACTCTCATTAACGCATTTACTACATACTCTATTTCATCCATTATACGATATTCTACAAGAACAACTATTAATCTACCTCCTTCATTAAAAATTGGAGGATTTTTTTCATCTGGCGACGGAACACGTTTTAATACATTTAAATAAGATGGTATACGCATAAACCTTATTTAAACAAATTAATTTATTTTTAATATTTAAACTAAAATATATTAATTATTTTTGTTTTTTATCTATTATATTATTCATCAAATAATGAATACACTTTCACATAATCTGTATCGTTAAATACAAACTCATCATGACAATTATGATTCAAACAAATATCTTCTTTATTAAGATTTATTAAACCATCAACCATTACTTTCATTGTATCACTTATTGCTGGAATATCAACTGTTTCATTTATTTCCACTGTATGATGATAATTTGAACGATGATTAATCTCAATTATATAAGCATTATTATTAGAATCTACTACATAATCAAATCCTAATATACTATATTCATTTTTATCAAACTTTGAAATATCATCTTTAAAACGAATACCAAAATCTCTTACTGATTTACACATACTATCAAATATTTTTTCACTATCTTCGATATCTTTAAATGAAAAAAATTTACGACCAGGACGCATATAAATTATATGCATATCATTTAATGTTTTTTGACTTGCTGTTCCATCATATTCAATATAATTAATATCACTCGAACTACCCCAAGCATTACGACAAACATATATATTACCATGCGATATCAATACATATACACGAACCTTATAACGTTTACCATCCAACAATTTTGGACTTATCATATTTTTATGTATTATTGATGATGATGTAACAGTTACTTTCTTATCACGTATATCTTTATAACTATAAATATATACACCACGTGCTGAGGTTGAACCGCGTTCTTTTACAAAAAATAATTGATTTTCAGGTGTATCTGGTTCTATATCGTTTGGTGATATATACCACTTTGGAACATATAATGAATCAGCCATTATCTTACTAAAATTTATTTTATCATCCATTTTTACCGTCTTTTTTCGAGGTGCTACTGTCATAATTTGTATATTATTGTATTTTCTAACCCATCTATCTCGTATTGTTGTATCTATATCAAAATCATCATATAATATACCAATAACATTACCTTGTAAATCATATGTATCAAGAACCATATTAGAAGCCTTATAAAATATTGAGGAATTTTTATTTGTATACACAACCAATAATTCATTAGAATAGACAAATTCACTCATAATGTATTTATCCAATTTTATATTTAATATAATTATTATTTATATTAAATATATAAAATTGAAATTATATTGAATGTATTAAACACTCTAACTAGAATAAAACATATTGAACATATTGAATAAAATGAATAATCAAACGAATCAAATGAATAATCAAGAAAAAAGAAAAAGGGTTGAATATAATATTGAAGAAAGAGTACTTATGGATCTCAAAAATTCGATTGTAATTAATCACGTGAAGATATTAGATTTAACTAAGAAGTCTGTGATCTTTGATAACCAAGAATTAGTGGCTTCACAAGTAATTTCAAGTTTTAAAAATAGGAAAAAGTTGAATATTCTATGTATAGGGAGGACGCAACAGGGTAAAACTGGCATTATGTTAGCTTTAATAAGGAATTTACTTGAAGATACTAATAACCCTATTCCTATTGAAAATATATATATAATAACCGCGTTAAGTAGTAAAGAGTGGATAAATCAGACGAAAGAGAGGATGCCTTGTTTCATAAAGGTATATCACCGGTCTGAATTACCTATGACTTTCGTTGGTGAGATCGCGAACAAGAATAACGTGTGTATTATTATGGATGAAATACAGGTCGCCGCCCAAAAAGGTCAAACAATCTATAAGACATTCAACAATGCCGGTTTACTGAATAAATCTAACTTATATCAACGAGATATAAAAATTTGCGAGTTTACCGCAACACCAGACGGTACAATATATGATTTAATGGAATGGGGTAACGCATCAAGTAAAATATTAGCTGAGCCTGGCGATGGGTATATAAGCTCATATGATTTATTACAACAAGGTCGCATAAAGCAATCTAGAGATTTATGTGGGTATGATAAGAACACTAAAGAAGTTGATAAGAAAGTAATTGAAAATATTCAAGAAATCAAACGAGATATTGAAAGCTTTAGAAATAATCCGTTATATCATATTATAAGAACTCCTAATGGTTTGAATCAAGATATAACAGTTCAAAATTTTAAACAGGTATTTAACGACAGCTATGATTTTATTAACTATGATCGAGAAAGTGAATATGATGATATTAATAAAATACTTATAAATAGGCCTAGAGTACACACTTTCGTTTTTATAAAAGAGATGTGCCGGTGTGCAAAAACGTTACATAAATCTCATATTGGTATTTTATATGACAGACATACCAAATGTCCTGATGATGCTGTTATCATTCAGGGTTTAATTGGTAGACTGACAGGGTATGATGATAATGGGATTTCGATTTGCTATACTAATATAAACTCTATTATTAAATATGAACAACTTTGGAACAGCGCTTTTGAAGATAAGTCCGTTAATTGGAATTCAAAAACAACAAAATTTTTAAATGGTACCCTTTTAGTGAAGAATAATACGTTTAATAACCCCAAGTATTATGGTTTTTCGCAATATAACGAACAAATTATTAAAGACATAGTAGAGCCGGTTGTGATCCAGTTTTCTTCACAAGATTTAGTAAAAGAATTTTATAACAAGCACCTCAAATCGACAAGAGGTAGAGGTCCAAATAAGAGAAAAGCTAATATTGATGGGTGGTATGAATCTATAATTCGTGGTGTTAAGAAGGTACGTTCTTATGACGAGATAATGGTGGAGAAACGTCATGGACTCAATAAGAGTAATTACAGACTTTATCCTTCATATTTGAATACTAATGACCAAAGTACACTTCAGTGGCTGCTAGTTTATTATGAGTAATCAATCAATTTTAAAATTATTAAAAATTATAAAAAATTATATTTTTAAAATTGATTTTCAAGTATATGTTATTAACCAATTAAACCTAATAATAATGACAAACTTAAAAACAACTAATACACATAAAATGTTAACAAGACAAACTACAAAAAAAATTAATGATTTAAAAAAAAAATATTTGAAAAATAAACATAATAATCAAAAAATTATTGATGCTGCTGAAGGATTATGTATGTTAAAAAATTATAATTTAAAAAAAACAAGAAAATCAACTATTGAATTGGACAATGATTATATCATCTATGAAAATACTAATATTGAAAATACTAATATTGAAAATACTAATATTGAAAATAATAAAAACCCTAAATTAAGAAGGTCAAAAAGAATACAAAGAATAGAAGAAAATACAAATTAATGCTACAGAATAAAAATTTATTATTTAAAAAATTAAATTATATAATTAATCTTTTTTTTCTATAATCGATAATTATAAACATATTTTATATAATTAAAATATATGATACCACGACCTGACCTTATTTTCTCATATTGGATTTTTGCGTGGTTTATTTTATATAAATTATTTAAATTACCAATAAATAGTCCCAAACTTGTAATTAGTTTAGGAATATTGTATAATTTTTATTTATTATGGAAAATGTATATTAATGATATGGATTATTATTATTTATTTTCATTTTTTATGACAATTGTAATATTAAAAATAATTCCTCTCTATGTTTTACGCAATGAAAAAATACAAAAAAAACACATATATACATCATTAATTGTATTTGGAATATTCTTAATATATATTACAAGTTATTTTGGTTCTATTAATAAAATATTTAATGCTTATTATAAAGGTGAAAACAATATTGTATCTGGTAACGTAAGCTCAGCAAAAAATCCATTAATGATGTTATTTATGAACTATAAAAAATAATGTAATATAATTGTAATATAATTAGTAAAATAAAATTGATTTTTTATCAATATTTTTTGATAGTTATAAAAATATTGATTATATAATTATGAGACCAAATAACAGAAGTTCTTCAGATTGTGAATGTTGTATATATAGTTGTTTTCCTTGTTTATATTTAACATTTATTATTGAATATATAATTAAATGTCCTTGTATGTGTTGTTGTATGTATAAAATAAATGCTATATCACCATCACAGGAAATACAAGAAACACGTGAAACACCACGAAGTTCAATAATAGAACGTGTTCAATCTTCAATAAATAATACGAGAACTATTATACCACAGTTTCAACAACAAAATAATTTAGATACTGTTGATATTAATTTTGATAATATTAATGAAGAATTAAAAGAAGAATTAAAAGAAGAAGTCTATAAATGAGTTGAGTTAATATTTAATATGTCATATAATGGAGTAATGTTATATAATAATAATCATGCTCTAATTTTTCTCGGAAATGTATATGGTCTGTTCCACAAAACATCATTAAACCATTTGGTTCACAATCAACAGGAACACAATTATCTATATGTTCTGAATTTACATAATTTCTATATCTACCCTTAAATTTGATTGGTTGTTTTTCTTTATCTACATATATTGGCCAATTTGTTCCACTTGGTTTATCAATCAAAAATGATACAGTAAATTCACATTCAGGTCTATCTGTATGTGCTGGAAGATCAGCACCCTTAGCATAACAAGATAAATATGTATATGTTGGTTTTAATCTCTTTTTTGCGATATGTTCTATTAAAGGTAATGTTTCAAATTGTATAACCCTTGACATAAAGTCATCATATGCTTTCCATCGTTGTGCTTGTCTATCACCAAATTGAAACTTTTCATTATCTATCGTATTATGATAGTATTCTGAAATTATTTTACCTGCTTCTTCTGAAAATACATTATTCACAACAACTGGTGTATATTCATCCTGTTTATAATCAACTTTTAATACATCCGGATTTATTAATGAATTTACATCATTTATCATAAAATTATTCCGTATTTTAATTAATCCATTAATTGTTTCTTCATCTTTTGGTGAATTTACACGTCTAAATCCTAGTTTACGATGAGGAATCAATCTATTATTTTTACTATATTCATCGTAAAAATTTTGTAATGTAGTATAATAATTTTCTGTATTTGGTCCTTCATCTTTTTTTTCTTTGACATTCGTTTGTTGATTTGATTGCTCAGTTTCTGTTAATTGAACTTTTCTATTTAATTGCTCTTTTAATTTATCATCACTAACTTTATCAACTTGTGATAATATTATATTATTTTCTTTTATTTCTTCTATTTTTGTTTCTATTTTCATTATAACACTTAAAGGTATTGTATTACAATCACGTGTCTTCTCACGGACATATAAATAAAAATAATATTTTGGAATATCTTTAACTGATGATAACATATATTCCAAACTTGTATCTCTTTGATATTTTACAGCTGAATTATTAAGATAATTTTTATATACACATAAATCACCTTGTGACATATTTATACTTTTTTTCATATTACGGAATTTTACACTTCCACTCGATACATTCAAATTTTCATCCAATAAACCAATTATTGTATATAAACGTTGCCCACGAACTCGTGAAAATTCTTTTCCTCTTTCACTATTCAGATCAAAAGCATCATAATGATAACCATGATCACAATCTTTGGGATAATTAATAATATTCATATTTTCAAAATATTCTCCATCTGATAACCCCATTATATCACTTAATTTATCACGTATTCCTAACATATCATTATCTTTTAAATTAACCCAATAACTAACACGACCACGATTTTGTGAATTACCGTTAACACATTTTGATTTAATATGTAAACATTCATTCTTTGTTAGAGCATTACTATAATGACTAATATATGGATTTTTACTATATACATTAATAGATACATTAACCTTACTTGAATCTATATTTATAATATTATCATTTGTATCATTATCATTTTTATCATTATCATTTGTATCATTATCATTTGTATCATCTTTATTCTCTTCTATATTCATTCGAATACCTTCTTCTTTTTCTTTATCTTTTAAAAATGGAAAATCATATATTTTTTTCATACTTATTTCACGAAACCATAAATTAAAGGCATATTTATGACCTGAAATAACTGGACATCCAGCATGTAATGATTCTGGATGAACTGTATTTGTTCCTGGTAATGTATTATAAAATACCAATAATCTACCTTTCTTAGGTTCAACATTAATATTCAACTTATCAAACTTTGTATGACCTCCTTCTTCGACATCATTTAAATAAACAAGTGCTGTGATCATTCGTTGACCTCCATATTTTAAACAACGCAAACATTTATCAGAATCATTCTTGGTATACGCATCATAATGTGAATCATATTTTTGTGTCTCATCATAATATACTACTTGATAAGCTTCAGCATTCTCAAGAGGATAATCTACTAATTTAGCGATACGTGTTCCAACATCATGTGTAGTATCATCATTATTATGACGCAACCAAAAATTTGAACCTGTTCTACCTCTACTAACTGTTCCTGTTTTTATATCACTTACATATGCACGTTGTAAATTATTCTTAGAAACATTTATAAAATGTTCACATTCGTCTTCTGTAAGATAATTATCAATTGTATATATAAGAGGATTTTCACATAATATCGTTTTGTTTACAGATTTTTCACTAATATTATTAAACACTTCTTCTTGAGAAAATTCAGTCATTTTAATATAAATAATAATTTTTGGTTTAAGTATTTTATAATTAATATAATATTTACAAATTAAAATTGATATATTGATATAAAAATAATAATAATAATATAATTAATATGAAAAACATAGATATTGAATGTTGCGATGGTATTAAATACCTTGAAAATATCAAATCTAAAAGCATTGACTTAATATTAACAGACCCTCCATATATAATATCACACGAATCTGGTATGAACATTCATTATAATAATGTAAAAAATAATCAAGAAAAAGGAGGAAAAAATATTAAAACAGAAGAAGAATGGAATAATTTCAAAAATCAAAATAATGAACAAACATACAATGAAAAACAACACGATAATTTTTTAAAATATGGAAGTATATACGGAAAAAAATATTGTGTAAAAACTAATTACGGCGATTGGGACAATGATTTTACTATGAATAATCTTGATATTTTCATACAAAAATTTTACGAAAAATTACGTGATGGTGGAACTTTAATTATATGGTTTGATCTATGGAAAATTACAGAATTAAAAAAAATTATGGAAAAAAATAAATTTAAACAAATTAGAATGATTGAATGGATTAAAACTAATCCTCAACCTTTAAATCAACATACCAATTATTTAACAAATTGTAGAGAAATCGCTTTATTGGGTGTAAAAAAAGGAAAACCAACATTCAATAGTAAATATGATAATGGAATTTATTTTCATCCTTTACAATCAGGAAAAAATAGATTTCATCCAACACAAAAAAGTTTAACTTTATTTCAAGAAATTATTGAAAAACATTCTAATGTAGGAGATACTATTTTAGATACTTTTCTTGGAGCAGGAACAACTGCTATTGCTTGTAATAATACAGATAGACATTTTAAAGGATGTGAGATTAATAATGAATATGTTGACAAAATAAAAAATATATTAAATAATTAAATTTTAACACAATTAAATTCTAATTCTAAACAGTAATAATCTTTTTTATAATAGCATCCTTATAACTTTTTGGAATAAAAGTTTTTCCCTCTCTATTCCAATTTTCTTTAACTAATTCTAACCAAAATTCAGTTGTCTTGTCATCTACAGGTAATATATCTAATTCAGTATCACAACTATATTTTATATTTTTTTCTTTCATATATTCATCTAATAAACACTCTTTATCTTCTTTTGTCATCTTTTCAACACAAAATTTCATAGCATTTAAACGAAGATTCTCTTTATTTTCTTTTTCTATACGTTTTTCTTGTAATTTATTACGATAATCTTCAAGTGAAAGATTCATTTTTTGTGCCTTTTGTAACTCTTTCTCTTCCATTTTTGCTTTCTTAGCTAACTCTTTCTCTTCCATTTTTGCTTTCTTAGCTAACTCTTTCTCTTCCATACGTCTACAATTTACTTCATTTTTTTTATTAAATTTTTCTAATATTTTTTCCTTTTCTTTATCACTTACCTGAACAGCAATAATATATTTATCTGGAATATAATCATCTTGTTCTTCTTCATCCCAAAATTTTATTATCATATTTAACCACGTAATATTCTTTACTTCATTCACTTTTTCAGGCATTTTTATGGTTTTATTCATTTTTTCAAACCAATCATTTTTTACTTCATCACTTAAATCTTTTAACGCAAGTCTTGCTGACCTCATACGCATCATTTTACGTAATTCAGGATTTTCCCATTGCTCCCTGAAAATTTGAATATTATTAAGTACACCACAACTTGCTGACATTTTATTGTTAAAAACTTTATTAATTACACTTTTTATATAATACTAATTTTTATAACATTATAAATTCAATTTTACAAATTTATTACTAATTTTACATATATGTAGGTTTATGTATGTTTGTATTATTTCTGAAATTGAAATTTCAACAGGGTATACTTAGTATTATACAAAAAACAACACTATAACATATATTTCTAAAATTGAAATTCCAACAGGGTATAATTAGTATTATACAAAACAACACTATAACATATATTTCTAAAATTGAAATTCC